>UMCX01094597.1_pt1 | contig 11763 bp, 8 predicted proteins | sample 1964341 | NCBI WGS metagenome assembly UMCX01 (sample SAMEA4835979, study PRJEB28245) | human gut metagenome | biome: gut microbiome; material: fecal sample | place: Denmark | collected 2008
AGTGCTCTTTAATGCAATATCTTCCAATGAAACTTTCTTCTGGGCATTTTCAGAACTGATGGCATCCATATCAACACTATAGCCCTCTTCTGCATCTGTCATATGACCTGCTGCATTTCCGTCTGCCCCATCGCTTATCTCAAGTGTCTCATCATAGAATACACAGGATCCGTCAAAATCAACTTTTCCCTCATCTACTTCCATCATCTCTGCGCCAAGCTTACAGATTTTTTTCTTCAGCTCCTCACAGGCCTTCATAACCGCTACACCGGTGGTATAGGTTGTAGCGGAAGCATAGGAACCGGAATCATAAGGAGAAATATCCGTATCCACACTGAATACTACTATGTTATCCATAGGCGTATTCAGACAGTCAGCCGCAATCTGCGCCATAACGGTATCACAGCCTGTTCCCATATCCGTACATCCAAGTGCCAGTGTATAAGAACCATCTTCATTCAGCTTAATATCTGCGCCGCCTACGTCAACTCCTGCAATAGAGGATCCCTGCATAGCCATGGCAACACCGACTCCGCGGACCTTTCCATTTCCCATATCCCTGCATGGATATTTGGAATCCCAGTCCATCATCTCTTTGGCGCGCGCCATACAGCGGTCCATGGAACAGCTCTGTGCATAAGGAACATCCGGATATCCCGGAAGAGGACCGCCCTCTACAGGCATATTCATTTCTTTTACCTTAACAGGATCCATTCCCATCTTATGTGCCAGCTCATTTACTGCAGATTCCACTGCAAAAATACCCTGGGTTGCACCATAACCACGATAGGCACCTGCAGCCTGCACATTTGTATAGACAACATCAAAAGCAAACCTGTGGGCTTCTGTATGTCTGTAAAGAGCGATTGATTTATGACCGCTGAGTCCTACTGTTGTAGAACTGTGTTCTCCGTATGCCCCAGTGTTGGACAAAGTATAAAGATCAATTGCCTTGATGATACCATTTTCATCTGCACCTGCGCGTACTGTGATCTCCATCTCATGGCGCGGTGAAGAGCAGATCATGGACTCATATCTGGAGAAGATCATCTTGGACGGGCGGCCTGTTTTCCAGGTCACGATCGCCGGATAGATCTCACTGACAGAGGTCTGCTTTGCACCAAAGCCGCCACCGATCCTTGGCTTGATCACACGTACTTTGGAAGCAGGAATGTCCAGTGCCCTTCCAACGATCCTTCGCACATGGAATGGGATCTGTGTTGAGGACAGAACGATCAGTCTGCCGAAATGATCCATATAGCAGGCTGTGCGGAAAGTCTCCATCATAGTCTGCTGGTTTGCTCTTGTATGATAAGTGCGCTCTACAGTATATTTACACTTTGCCAGAACTTCATCTACATTTCCATGTTCTTCCACTGCGGATGCACATAAGTTTCTTTTGTTGTCTCCGCCAAGAGGAATTTTCAGCTTCCAGTCATCCTCCGGATGGACCAGGATCGGATTATCTTTTGCCTTGTGGATATCCAGAACCGGTGTCTCCACGCGGTAATCTACGCGGATTCTCTTCAATGCTTTATCTACCGCCTCTTCTGTCTCACCCGCAACAATGGCAACTGCATCTCCCACAAAACGTACATGACGGTCAAGGATCAGTCTGTCATCCGGACTCATCTCCGGTGCAGTCTGGCCGGCAAGGGTAAAACGTTTCTGAGGCACATCTTTATAGGTAAGGATACATGCAATTCCGGCCACCTTCTCGGCAGTACCTGTTTTAATATCTTCCACCCAGGCGTTGGCGTGGGGACTTCTCAGTATCTTCACGATCAGGCAGTCCCTTGGTGCCAGATCATCTGTATAGACAGGCTTTCCGGTTACCAGTGACATTGCATCTGTTTTACGTACAGGTTGATTTACATATTTCATCTTTATGCTTCCTCCTGTGCTTTCTTATATTTCAGGAACTTCAGGATACTCCTTGTCTGGGAAACAAAACCGGAACATCTGCACAGATTTCCCGCAAGATATTCTTTGATCTGCTCCTCTGTGGGATCTTTGATCTCGTTGAGCATCGCAAATACATTCATGATAAATCCCGGATTGCAGAAACCGCACTGTTCCGCACCTTCATTCGCCAGAAAGCTTCCAAACTCCTGCGCTTCTCTCTGCATTCCTTCCAATGTAACGATTTTCTTTCCCTCAATGCGTGCTGCAAGTGTACTGCAGGAAAGCACCGGACGACCGTCCATAAGAACTGTGCAAAGACCACAGTTCGCAGTTTCGCAGCCTCTTTTCACGCTGAAACAGCCCTGTTTTCTTAAGAAATCGATCAGCAGTGTATCCGGGGAAATCTCTGCGTGGCGGTTCACTCCGTTAAGCCAGAAATTAATATTCATTTTTCATCCCTCCTACTGCTTCCCAGGCTCTTCTTGTCAATACTTTTACAAGAAGGGTTCTGTATTCCTTTGATCCTCGCATATTGCCTGCAGTAGGAACGTTCTCTGCCGCATATTCTGCAAAGGCTTCGATCGCCTCTTCCTTCTGCTTTTTTGTCATGTTCCGGAAATTCTTCAGGATCTGCTTCTTATCTTCCACGATCATGGCACGTGCAGGTCTGGCACCTATCACAGTCCTTGCCTCATTTCCGATCACAGAAGCTGCACAGGTCAGCACCGGGAAATCTGTTTTTATGTTTCTCTGACTTAAGTAACAGGTAAGAAGTGGCTCTTTTCGCACGATGATATTTACAAGGATGTCATTGTCCTTCTTCATATTTACAAATTCAGTCAGTGGAATACGGCCTGCATCATATAATTCTACCCATGTATCCATTCCCAGGAACATGGTCAGAACATCTGAGAAACCATATCTTCCATAAATGCTTCCTCCCACAGTGGCACAGTTTCTGAACTGTACGCCTACAATGTGGCAAAGGCTTTCTTTCATAGCTCCATGTGTGTAGGTATTCAGAGCTTCATTTGTCTCCAGGTCATGAAGCGGAGTCATACATCCGATGACAAATTCGTCATCATTCTCCGAAATCGCATCCAGCCCCAGACCGGAAAGATCAATCGCTGTGGATATTGCTCTGTTGCCCATTTTCATCCAGACCATTCCCCCAAGAATACGGGCTGTTTTCTTCTGGTTCAGTTCATAAGCTTCCGCCAGACTGTTTACCTTTACATAGCTTTTGATTTTCAGCATTATGTATCGTATCCCTTTCTTACATACTTTTCATATCTCTTGTAATATTTTGACTCGGATCTGTCGTCAGACAGCCAATTTAATATAATACCATAGCTTAAAGAAAAAATCTATAAATATCCTCTATTTCATAAATAAATTTTTGTTACTGTTCACTCCGTTCTCAGTAACGTAGCCAAAATTCATTCCAGATTGCCTGCGGCAATAGAATTTTGGCTTGTATGTCTCGGCAGTAATCCTGGTCAGGCGGACAATATCATCCGCTTTGCTGCTTGCTGTAAATATTACTCTAATTCTAGCATATGACAGCCAAAAGTGTCTATTGATAAAACTATCCAAAAAAACACTTTTCAAAATATTATCGGATTAACTGTATCATTTGTTTCATTGCGAATCGTTTTTGTGCACTGTACCTAAATATTTTCGTAATATATTTGGTTTTTTATATATTTTACTGGATTTTTTCAAGTATCAATGTTATAATGTTCACAAATAAAAGACTTATCACTGTTAATTGCAGATAACAGGTACAATTTGCGAATATCCGCCTGAATCTATATCGTTCAATAACAGAGATGTCATAAAGGAGGGTTTGATTATGAGTAAACGCGTGATTACAATAAACAGGATGCTCGGCAGTAATGGCCGCCTGATCGGTAAAGCTCTGGCAGAAGAGCTTGGATTTGCTTTTTATGACAAAGAGCTGATCGATATTGCAGCTCAGAAAGAGAATATTCCTTTTGATCTGCTTGCCAAGGTTGATGAGAAACGTGGCAGCCAGTGGCGTTTTCCCATTGACCATGAACTTCAGATGGACAGCGATTTTCACTTTATTCCCATGAATGATGTGCTCTTTGATCTTCAGCGAAAGATTATTCTGGATGCTGCTGAGAAAGAAGATTGTGTGATCGTTGGCCGATGCGCCAATCACATCCTCGACAATAAATGCCTGAGCGTATTTATCCATGCACCATTTGAGTATCGTGTACAGACTGTCATCGAGCGTACGGGACGGGAAGAAAAAAGTGCACAGAAGCTGGTTAAGAAAGTGGATAAAGAACGGCGTACTTATTATGAGTACTTTACAGATAAGAAATGGAAAGATATTTCCCAGTATCATCTGGCATTTGACAGCAGTAAATTTGAGCAGGATAAAATTATACAGATGATAAAGATGGCATTGTAAAATCAAACAGGGTTCCAGATTCAAAAGTCTTATCATGCAGGCACGAACGACTTTTTGAACCTGGGCCCCTGATATCATATTATTTATTTTCTCCCAGAATATACTGCTTCAGGAAATCATAAATCTGATTCTCTGTTGGAGGACATCCCTTTACGTTATGTTCAAATTTACAGGTGCATGCACCTACACCCAGTTTTCCTGTTTTTCCGCGGTATCCCTGGCCGATGCAGATTTTCGTGTCCAGTTTCTCGAAAAGGCCGTCATTTTTAAGCATTTCCAGAGCCGGGATGAGATAACCATAGCAGGCACTGCAGGATTCTACTTCTTCTACTGCATCCTGAAGTTCTACCACTTTTCTTGATTTCGGAAGTTCTTTGCGGGCATTTTCCTCACAGTATACGATGTGGGAATTTTTCAGATCAGTACTTCCAACCCCAAGCTTCTCTGCCAGTTCAATATACGGTACATCTTTCGTTGTATAATGCATGATCTGACATACATAAGAATCGATCAGTACCGGATCCGTCCCCGCCCAGATACGGTTCATCACTACCGGATTTCCGCCATCCTCGAAATCCAGATCCCCGCAAATGTTATCAACCACGACAAAATCCTGATGGAGCCCCGCATTCAGATGTGCAATCGGTTCATGCAGTCCCATCGCATGAAAATGACGCTTCTCTGTATTGGGGATCAATCCTTTCATATTTTTCAATGCACATGTGATCTTTGTCTGACAATGGCCTTTCAATACCGGAACATTGATCAGAAAATCAATATTTGCCGCACGTTCACAGACATTCAGTTTCATCCCCCTGCAATCTCTTTCAATCCCCTTGTCTTTCTGCATATCCCAAAAAGGCACCTGATATTTTTCCGTTAGTTCACGATATCCGCATACTTCGTATGCTTCTGTAGTCTTATCTCCCACCCAGGAGCCTTCCAGAATGGCAATATTTCCATATCCGTTTTCCTGCAGATACTCAATAATTCCCGCCACAATTTCCGGATGTGTGGTAGCTCCCCATGAAGCCTCGGAAGGTGATACAAGATTAGGCTTGATACCAATCTGCATCTTTTTATCTGAAATTACAGACGCCAGGCCGCACTGTGCCAGCAGTTCCTTTGTCATTTCTTTGTAATTGGTTCCGCTCTTTATATAGATTTCATTTTTGTTCATTACAAGATTATCCTTTACACTTTACATTCGAATATTTTTCTGCTCATTTTTGCATATCTTTTTTGTATTTCCCCCCGGAAGTTTTCTTCAGAACCGGTCAGCTTTTCTGAGGTGAAAATGTTCTCCGCATCAGCCTGCATGCCACTGTACTTGTGAGCAATGCCACCAGAAATCCTGCCAGAACATCCCCCGGATAATGTACGCCCAGATAGAGTCTGGAAAAAGCAATCATTCCGGCCAGAACAACAGGCAAAATTCCCCATTTCCCGGGCAGCATCCGCAGACAGACCAGTGCAACGGCAAAGGAAGCGCAGGTATGGCCGGATGGAAATGAATAGTCTTTCGGTCTGATGATCAGCGGAATGATCTGTGTATAAGTATCAAAAGGTCTTGGACGGGCTACTGCATTTTTTATCAGCAGATTTGTGATCAGAAACCCTGACAGCAGCGAGAGTGCCGCTGTCACTCCTGTTTTGCGTGTTTTCCCGAAACAGATCAGAAGCACACATAATACGATCCAGAACCATCCTCCGTTTCCGAGGAAGGTGACTGCTCTCCAGAACGGAGTCAGGGCATCCACCCTTAAATGTTCCTGGATCCACAGTAAAATATTCATATCTAATTGCTGTAATGTCGCCATAAACTTCTCCCATTATATTTTTTATCAGTCACAGTATGTATTCCTCTCAAAATACATACGAATTATATCAGTCCGACTTCTTTTGTGCAAGATATTATAAGCAAAGATGATTTGTTTAAGGACTCAAAAGTCAAAATAACGTAGAAATCAGTCAAAATACCGATAGCGTTTTTCTGCCGGAAGGATTATGCTGAAAACAGACTAATAAAACTGCCTGATCGGGCAAATACTTATTACGGGGGTAAATATGATAAACACATTATCGGCCGGTAAGGATAATTTTTACCGGCAGATGCTTAAACTGACGATTCCGATCATTATCCAGAATCTGCTCAGTGCAGCGGTTAACTCCGCAGATGTAATTATGCTTAATTATGTGGGACAGTCTGCGATTTCTGCGGTGTCTCTGGCTGCCAATTACTCCAATATCCTGTTTATGGTATATTATGGACTTGGTACAGGCGCATCTCTTCTGTGTGCGCAGTATTTCGGAAAAAATAATATGCAGGCTATTCATGCGATCGAGGGAATTGCTCTCCGCTTTTCCATCATAATCTCGGGAATCGTAGCACTGATCGCATTTACTGCTCCTCAGCTTATGATGAAGATTTTTACTTCTGATCAGGAACTGATCTCTATCGGTTCTTCTTATCTTAGGATTATGGGAATTACATATCTCTGCTGGGGAATTACAGAGATTTATCTGGCGATTTTGCGCAGTATCGGACGTGTAACGATCAGTATGGCATTGAATATGCTGGCTTTTATATTGAATATTATCCTGAATGCCACTTTTATCTTCGGGCTTTTCGGCGCACCGAAGCTGGGGGCTACAGGTGTTGCCATTGCAACTGCTGCTTCCAGACTGATCGAACTGGTAGCATGCGTGATCGTTTCTTTCCTGAGCAAAGATGTTAAATTGAACCTGACCTTTATGTTTATCCGCAGTAAGGTGCTGTTTGGCGACTTTGTCCGGCTGTCACTTCCCGCTCTTGGAAATGACGTTTCCTGGAGTGTTGCTTTCTCCATGTACTCTGTGATCCTGGGACATCTCGGAACAGATGCCGTTGCAGCCAACTCTCTGGTTACGGTTGTCCGCAATATCGGTTCTGTGTTCTGCTTTGCAATTGCCAGTGCGGGAACGATTCTTCTTGGAAATGTAATGGGAAAAGGGGATCTGGAGAAATCGAAGGTGTATGCTTCCAGAATGCTGAAGATGACCATTATAGCCGGTGCCATTGGCGGTGTGATCGTATTTGCCATCACGCCTCTGGTCCTGAGATTTGCATCCTTAAGTGACGGGGCAATGCATTATTTGAAGTACATGCTGCTTATCAATACCTATTATATTATGGGTTCTGCGGTAAACACAGCCCTGATCGCCGGGGTATTCCGCGCAGGCGGTGATACGAAGTTCGGACTGATCTGCGATACCATTGATATGTGGGTATATGCGGTACCTCTGGGATTTTTTGCGGCCTTTGTCCTGAAGCTTCCGGTATTGTGGGTTTACTTCCTGCTCTGTACAGATGAGTTTGTGAAATGGCCATGGGTATTCCATCATTACCGCCAGGGGAAATGGGCACAGAATATTACAAGGGAGGATCTGTTTGAGCAGAAAGCTTCCTGAGATATCATCCATATCCGCCGCAGTGTGGTTCTATCATAAATAAGCAAAACAGCAGGTCTGTTCATTCTATGAACAATCCTGCTGTTTTTATGTCTGCAGATTTTCTTTCCGGATCCCTGCAGACATCCATTTTCGGTTTATAAAAAATGCTTACAGATTATAATGTATTCAGGTCGATTCTGTAATCGTCAGAGCCCTGTCCGTCTACTGTGTAGTAAGCGGCTTTCTGCTCAACATTTACATAAACGCTGATTTCTTTTCCTTCGATGCCTTTGTCTTTGATGTCTTTTTTGATTGCTTCCTCGATGGAGCTCATTGTAACTGCAAAACCAGGTAATTCGATAGTTGTTTCTGCGAATTTTTTGATGTCGATATTTTTAGCCACTTCTTTTACTGCTTTCTTTACAGTTTCTTTTGCTTCTTCTACAACCGGAGCCTTCGCAATATCAGCTGCAGCGTCTTTTGCTTCTTCAATTACTTCTGAAGCCTTTACAGTTGTTTTCTCAACTGTCTCTTTGACTGCTTCTGTAGCCTTTGTTGTTGCTTCTTTAATAGTTTCCTTTGCTCTTGAAGTTGTTCTTTTTCTCATAATAATCTCCTATTCCAACTGATTGGTCTAGAGCGTGTCGCTCTAACAGTTTCCTGTGTAACCGTATCACAAATTCCAGATAATGTCAAATTTTTATCAAATTTTGTCCTACTCGACATTTTTTAAGGCTTCATCCATAGGAACCTTCTTCACTCTCCGAAATTCCAGCAAAGCAACGATTCCGTATGTAATGATTCCTGCTGCAAACATCTGCACATAGATCATCGGGTCGATCCAGAGCGTGATCCATCCGGAAATACTGGACAGCATCATCTCCCGAAACAGAACTTTCATGATTACTGTTTCTAGCGGCAGACTCAAAAGCAGACAGAACACCACCACCAAAGACGTGGACATAATATATAGCTTGCTGATCTCGCCATTTGTATAGCCCAGGATTTTTACCATTGAAATAGACTGGGCATTTTTTTCGATAATGATCTTGGAAAGAAGATAGATCAGTACCATATAGATCATAATGGCAAATCCGTTTACCATACCCATCATACTTCCCATGGATACATCCAGCTGTCTGGAGATCTTTGTCAGTGCATCAAGGTCAACTACAGATCCTATATACTGGCTCTTGATATCTGTAAGCTCTGTATCTGAGAAATACCCACTGTAATAATCCTCTCCCAGATCAAAAATATCATTCAGTTCACTGCGGGGTATAAACACACACAAGGCAGCCGTATAACCATAAACTCCTGCTATTTTAAACGAATATTTCTCTTTTTCGTATTTTTCTTTCAGAGTGATGGTATCCCCCACATGAAGCAGGAATTTATCCGCATATGCGCTCGAAATATAAACTGCTGCGCTTTCTTTTTCTGCATTTGCCGTATTCTTGTTATCTGCTTTTTCTTTATTCACCGCTTCATCTTTTTTATCTTTTGTATTATTAAAATCTATCGTTACATACCTGCTGTCCGGTTCGATCCCGTAAAGCAGTACTTCCTCACTCTTATATTTTCCTGGCAGTGTATTCAGGGAATAAGCAGAAAATTCCTCTGCATCTTCATTGTCTGTTCTGGAATCCATATAAAACTCCAGCTGAGAGATCAGACCGTCAAATTTATTTCCACTTACTGCGCTGACCGGAACCTGAAGCATATACTGGTATTTTGCCAGCATATTGTTCTGGATTTCCACCTGGTAATGGGACAGTGCCGAAGGAAGCAGCAATCCGAACATCAGCAGCAGATTTGCAAACAGGATCCCGATAAACAGAACCATATAATTACTCATATTCTGAAAAATCACCCGAAGCCGGAATCTGGAAAAGATTTTCATCTTCGGACTCAGATAAATTGCCCTCTTCTGCTTTCTTCCCGACAGATCCCTGCGCAGGAATTTTAACGGTGACAGCTTCAGCTTATGTCTGAGCACTCCGTAATTTACCACCAGCATAATAACTACCGGAACCAGAGTTGTAAGCCCAAATGCCTCCCCATTCCATACGGTCACATAAGTCGGAAGACTATAGCTTCCATAATACATATCTGCACATACATCCTTTAATACAGTGTATCCAAGGATATTTCCGATCAGTGCACCCACAAAAGTAACCAGCACCGGAAGTGTCATATAGTGAAGAATCAGTTCCTGTCTGGTATATCCGGACGCACGTAAGGTACCGATAACACCGGCTTCTTTCCGTATCGTATTGCTGATGGTAATTCCGAATACAAAGGCCATAATCACCATAATAATATAAAGAAGCATGATCATCATGGCCTTGTCTCCACCCATATCATCCCCTGTAAAAGTAATGGCCTGATTCAGATACCGGGGTACAAAAGCCTCCAGTGTGACAATCTTTCCCATATCCTCCATCAGATCCTCGGAAACTTCTTTCTCTTCCTTTTCTGTCTTCGGTTTTTCGTCATAGATCCAGGAATAATTGTACTGCAGTTTTTCCTGCTCCAAAGAATCAAACTCCTCCTCAGTCACAACAGAAACCCCAAATTTCACAGCATCAAACATGGAATCGTTGTTATTCTGAAACAGGCAACTGTAGTCGGAAAGTGCCACCAGGCCGGTAATTTTCCAGGTTCTTTTTCCGCTCCGGAGCGTATCTCCCACAGACAGATTGTTGTTGTCTGCATACATTCTGTCAATGGCAATCTCTCCTGTCCTGGCAGGCAGCTCTCCCTTCATCAGGCAGACCTTGTCCACCTGCTGCCTGTTTTTAAAAAAACGCATGGTGCTTCCATTATCCAGAGGTTCCTCCACATAATAATTATCATACAACTTCACACCCAGCGCCTCTATTTCTTCTCTCTGGGTTTTGTGGACTTGCTCTGCTGTGCGAAAGTTTCCGTCTTCTATGTTGTACTTCTCAAAACCTTCATTGTAAGCAATAAGCATACTGTTATCTGCAACCAGAAAGCCTGACACAAATCCAATGGATGCAACCATCAGGATAAATACAACCAGATACTTGCCCAGTTCTCCCTTCAGTTCTCTGGGCAGACGTTTGCGTAAAGGATTTTTCATCATATGCCTCCTTACCAGTCAAGCTCTGCTGCCGGGATCTTATGCTCATTGAGGTAATTTTTGCGGATCATCCCATCGCGAAGCTTCACCACCCGGTCAGCCATATCTTTGATGGCATCGTTATGCGTTACCATGACGATGGTGTTGCCGTATTTCTGGTTTACCGTCTCGATCAGCTTCAGGATTTCCTTGGAGGTATTATAATCCAGGGCTCCTGTAGGCTCATCGCAAAGAAGAATATCCGGATTCTTTACAATGGCTCTGCCAATGGCAGTCCTTTGCTGCTGACCGCCGGAAAGCTGATTGGGAAGCTTTCTCTGGTGCTCATAGATTCCCAGCGTATGGAGCAGTTCATCTACATCCAGAGGCTTATCACTGAGATAGGCTCCCACCTCTATATTCTCCCGCACTGTAAGATTGGGGATCAGATTATACATCTGAAAAATATATCCCAGATGCTTACGCCTGTACAAAGACAGATTCTTCTCCGACATATCTGCCAGACGCTCCCCGTCTATGACCAGATTTCCCTCGTCTGCACTGTCAATCCCACCGATAATATTCAGAAGCGTAGACTTACCGGAACCAGACGGACCCAGAAGCACACAAAACTCTCCTCTCTCAATGTCAAGATCCAGCCCTTTAAGCACATCCACCCGGCTGTCCCCTGCACCAAAAGACTTCTGAATTCCCTGTATCTGCAGAAACATTTTTTCATTCCTCCCTCATATCCACTTCCTGTGGAGCAAATTTCTTTAATTCTTTAATATAATAACACTGCTGTTTTACAATATTGTTATACTTTGCTAACTTTAGGTTAGTATAAACTTACTCCATTGTCAACTGATTTTCGTAGTTTTGTAAAATTTTATGG
>UMCX01035380.1_pt1 | contig 11725 bp, 8 predicted proteins | sample 1964341 | NCBI WGS metagenome assembly UMCX01 (sample SAMEA4835979, study PRJEB28245) | human gut metagenome | biome: gut microbiome; material: fecal sample | place: Denmark | collected 2008
GTGGAATGGTTGGCGATATGAAATCATGCCAGCTTTGGCTTTATCAGGAATGCCAATGTCATTTATCGCTAGATTGACGCGTTCTAGTATGCTGGATATTTTATCACAGGATTATATAAAAACAGCAAGAGCAAAAGGTTTATCATGGAGCAGAGTCTTGATAAAACACGCTTTGCCCAATTCATTGATTCCTGTAGTAACTTATTTAGGACCAATGACAGCTAGTATTTTGACAGGTAGCTTCGTCATTGAAACTATTTTTGCGATACCAGGATTGGGGCAATATTTTGTAACTAGCATTTATAATCGAGATTATACTGTAATTTTAGGTGTAACAATTTTTTATAGTGTGATTGTAATTGTTTTAAATATGGTAGTGGATTTACTTTATCCATTATTAGACCCACGCATTAAAATCGGTGAAGAAAAAGGTGAATGAAGATGATAAATAAAGATTTATTTGTGCCTTTAGAGCGAGAAATTTTGCAGGTGCAAAAAAAAGAAGAAACATTGGGATATTGGCAAGATGCGTGGATTAGATTAAAGAAAAATAAAATGGCTTTGTTGGGATTAATTATTATCGTATGCTTGATAGTTGTAGCTATTTTGGGCCCTATTTTTTCTAGCCATACTTATGATGAACAGAATTTGATGATGACGAATAGTTCTCCAAGTTGGGAGCATTGGTTTGGTACGGATAATTTGGGGAGAGATATTTTTATTCGTGTGTTATATGGTGCGAGAATTTCTCTAGCTATTGGTATAGTGGCTAGTTTATTAAATCTTTTTATTGGTGTAATCTATGGCGGAATAGCAGGTTTTTGCGGTGGCAAGATTGACCGCATAATGATGAATATTGTCGATATTTTATATAGCGTACCGACTTTATTATATGTGATTTTATTGATGGTAATTTTAAAGCCAGGGCTTATCAATATTTTTATTGCTTTAGGTATTGGTTATTGGCTACAGATGGCAAGAATTGTGCGTGGTCAAATTTTATCAATGAAGGAACAAGAATTTATTTTGGCAGCTAGAACAATAGGTGTATCGAAAAAAAGAATTTTATTTAGACATTTATTGCCAAATGCCATGGGTGCAATCATTGTAACAATGACACTGGCTATTCCTGATGCAATATTTACAGAAGCTTTTTTGAGTTTTATCGGACTAGGTGTTTCTGCACCAATGGCTAGTTGGGGCGTTTTAGCGTCAGAGGGCGTAAATAATTTACGTGCATATCCTTTTCAATTATTTTTTCCAGCAGTAGCTATCAGTGTCACTATGTTGGCTTTTAACTTTTTAGGTGATGGTCTGCGAGATGTTTTAGACCCTAAGATGCGTCGTTAAAATAGTGAAGAAATGAGTGTTTACCATGGAAGAAAATAAAGAAATTTTACAAGTAAAAGATTTAGCAGTTGCTTTTCAGACTTATCGAGGAAAAGTAAAAGCAGTACGCAATGTCAGTTTTGATTTAAAAAGAGGACAAGCTCTAGGAATAGTGGGCGAGTCAGGCTGTGGAAAATCAGTGACGGCTCATGCTATCATGGGTTTATTGCCTAAGGAAAATAGCATTATTGAAAATGGTCAGATTTTATGGCAAGGTCAGGATTTAGTCAATTTTCAAGATGAAGATTTAGCCAAAATTCGTGGCAATAAAATTGCGATGATATTCCAAGACCCGATGACATCTTTAAATCCTGTACTTACGATTGGTACGCAGATAAAAGAAGTTTTGTTTTTGCATAAACAATTATCGGATAAAGAAGCGACAGAAAAAGCTGTAGAATTATTAAATTTAGTAGGAATACCATTTGCCCAAAAAAGATTGAAAGACTATCCCCATCAATTCAGTGGCGGTATGCGTCAACGCGTGATGATTGCAATGGCACTTGCCTGTGAGCCAGAATTATTGATAGCAGATGAGCCGACAACAGCTCTTGATGTAACTGTGCAGGCACAAATTTTAGATTTATTGAAATCCTTACAAGAAAAATTAAATATGTCTATCATTATGATATCGCATGATTTAGGGGTTATTGCCAATATTTGCGATGAAGTAGCAGTTATGTATGCAGGTCAAATTGTAGAAAAAGCAAATGTTGATGATTTGTTTTATCATGCACATCACCCTTATACGCGAGGTTTACTAAAATCTTTGCCTCATTTAAATTTAAATAAAGAAGATAAATTATATGTAATCGATGGACAGCCACCAGATTTAAAAGAAACTATTGATTATTGTCCATTTGTCAAACGCTGTACAAAAGCAATGAAAATCTGTATGCAGTTGATGCCAGAAAAGACACAATTAAATAAAGATCATTATGTAAAATGTTGGTTGGAGCATGAATTTGCACCCAAAGAGAATAGGGAGGAATTTTGATGAATTTATTAGAAGTCAAAAATCTACATAAAGATTTTGTAGTGAAGCGTTCTTTTTGGGGAAGACCAAAACAGATTTTAAAAGCAGTAAATGATGTCAGTTTTTCTATAGAAGAAGGAAAAACATTAGGTCTTGTAGGTGAGTCAGGCTGTGGAAAATCAACTACAGGCAGGACTATTATCGGATTGTATAAGCCAACAAAAGGCAAAATCATATTTGCAGGCAAAGATATTTCACAAAATAAAGAGATGACAAAAGATATTCAAATGATATTTCAAGATCCATATGCTTCATTAAATCCAAGAATGACAGTGGCAGATATCATTGAAGAGCCTTTGCTTGTGCATAATTTATATATAGATAAAAAACAAAGACAAGAGCGTATCTATGAATTATTGGAATTAGTGGGATTGAGTAAAGAGCAGGCAAACCGTTTTCCTCATGAATTCAGTGGTGGACAAAGACAGCGTATCGGCATAGCTAGAGCACTTGCTTGTGAACCTAAACTGATTATTTGCGATGAGCCGATTTCGGCACTTGATGTATCTATTCAAGCACAAGTCGTAAATTTACTAGAAAAATTACAACATGAATTAGGTTTGACATATTTATTTATCGCTCATGATTTAGCTATGGTGCGTTATATCAGCCAAAAAGTAGCAGTTATGTATTTAGGGCAAATTGTAGAACTTGCCGATACAGAAGATTTATATACAAATCCTCTACACCCATATACAAAAGCTTTGTTATCTTCAATTCCATTGCCAGACCCACAAAAAGAAAAACATAAACAGCGAATTATCTTGCAAGGTGAATTGCCAAGTCCATTAAATCCGCCAAATGGTTGTCCATTCAATACGCGTTGCCCAAAAGCTAAAGAAATTTGCAGACAGAAATTACCTGAAATGAAAATAATAAATAACAGATATGTACGATGTCATCTTTATGACGAATAAGTAAAAAGCACTATAGTTTTCATGCTATAGTGCTTTTTTATGAATAAAATAAATTATTTTTTTTCGTTTAATTCAAAGATGATATCGCGAATTTGAGCAGCTCGTTCAAATTCTAAGTTGCGAGAAGCTTCTTGCATTTCTTTAGTTAAAGAAAGAATTAATTTTTTCTTTTCTTTGGCAGTCATTTTCAATTTTTTCTTTGGTTTTTCAGCATCATAACTTGCTTTTTCTTCTGCAACCATAGTAGTTTCAATGAGATTTTTTATTTTCTTTTGAATTGTCTTCGGTATTATATGATGTTCTTGATTGTATTTATCTTGGACTTCTCGACGACGCATTGTTTCATCAATGGCTTTTTGCATAGAATCGGTGATGCGGTCGGCGTACATGATTACTTTACCATGAGCATTTCTAGCAGCACGACCAATTGTTTGAATGAGAGATGTCTCTGAACGCAAGAAACCTTCTTTATCAGCATCTAAGATAGCTACTAAAGAAACTTCTGGCATATCTAAGCCTTCACGTAATAAGTTAATCCCTACGAGCACATCAAATTTTCCTAAACGCAAATCGCGAATGATTTCCGCTCTTTCAATAGTGGCAATATCAGAATGAAGATAACGGACTTTAATGCCCATTTCTTTTAAATAATCAGTGAGATTTTCAGCCATTTTTTTAGTCAAAGTAGTGATGAGCACGCGTTCATTTTTCTTAGTGCGAATTTTGATTTCTCCAAGTAAATCGTCCATTTGCCCTTCAAGTGGGCGAATTTCTATTTCAGGATCTAATAGACCTGTTGGACGGATTATTTGTTCTACTACTTGATTTGCTTGTGCTAATTCAAATGGTGCTGGTGTGGCAGAAACATAGATTATTTGATTGATATGATCGAGAAATTCTTCAAAGCGCAAAGGACGATTATCAAAGGCAGAAGGTAGACGAAAACCGTTATCCACAAGTGATTCTTTGCGTGAGCGGTCGCCTGCATACATGGCTTTTATCTGTGGTATAGTAACATGAGATTCATCAATGACGATTAAAAAATCATCAGGGAAATAATCAAGAAGTGTATACGGAGCTTCGCCGGCTTTTCTGCCTGTCAAATGGCGTGAATAATTTTCAATGCCAGAGCAATATCCCATCTCTTCCATAGTTTCTAAATCATAATTTGTGCGTTGTTTTAAACGTTGAGCTTCTAAGAGTTTATTATCATCTTCAAGGATTTTTAATTGCTGTTGAAGTTCTTCTTGTATGGAGTCGATAGCTTCTTTCATATGTTCTTTAGAAGTTACATAGTGAGAAGCAGGATAAATTAAAATATGTTTGCGTTGACCATAGACTTCACCAGTTAGAGTATCTACTTCTAAAATGCGGTCGACTTCATCTCCAAAAAGTTCAATGCGGATAGCTCTATCACTATAACCAGCAGGAAAAATTTCAATGACATCGCCACGAACGCGGAATTTACCACGGTCAAAATTTATATCATTGCGTTCATATTGGATAGAAACTAATTTTCGCAAGATATCATCACGAGGATATTCTTGACCTTCGCGTACAGATAAGACTAAATCATAATAATCTTCTGGTGAACCTAAGCCATAGATACAAGATACGCTAGCAACAATGATAACATCACGACGTTCAAATAAAGAACAAGTTGCAGAATGGCGAAGCTTATCAATTTCATCATTGATGGAAGAATCTTTTTCGATATAAGTATCTGTTTGGGCAATATAAGCTTCTGGTTGGTAGTAATCATAGTAGCTGACAAAATATTCTACAGCGTTATGCGGAAAAAATTCTTTAAACTCACTAGCTAATTGTGCGGCTAACGTTTTATTATGAGCGATAACGAGTGTAGGTTTTTGGACTTTTTCAATTAATTTAGCGATAGTAAAAGTCTTTCCTGTACCTGTAGCACCTAATAAAACTTGCGATGTTTGACCATTTTGAATACCTTGAGCTAAAGCTTCAATCGCTTGAGGTTGGTCGCCTGTAGGTTCAAAAGGTGCTTCTACTTTAAATGGAATTTTATTTTCAGTTTGTAATGTATTTAATTTTGGTATGTGTACCATAAAATCATCTCACTTATAATATTAATATTTAGATTTAATGATAAATGGAGAAGAATATTTTTTCAATATCATGATATAATTATTTTAATAAACTGAGAAAAGAGGTTATAAACATGATTTTTGGCAATCTTAAATACGCAGATAAGTATGATTTTTTGACAGAAAAAATTAAAGCTTGTTTTACTTATGCAAAAGAGCATGATTTAACTACATATGAAAAAGGTAGTTATAAAATAAATGGCGATGAGTTTTTTGTTAATATCGAAAACTATGCTACAGTAAAACGTGAAGAACGTTTTTGGGAAGCACATAAAAAATATATTGATGTGCATATGATTATTGAAGGCAAAGAAAGTATTGATGTGAGCTTTTGTGATGATATGCAAATAAAATCATTTGATGAAAATCGCGATTTTATGGAATTAACAGGTGAAGAAAAAGCTACTGTTAACTTAATCAACAAAGGTGATTTTCTAATTTGTTATCCAGAAGATGCTCATCGTACAGCTATTATCTGTCAACAAAGTCAAACTATAAAAAAAGCTATCTTTAAAATTAAATTATAAGAAAAAATAGCATGCTTAGGATAATACTTAAGCATGCTATAAGCATAATAATACAACAATATAATGATTAGTTTGGAATTTTGAGCAATGATTACTTTATGTTTGCTGAAGACATAAAGTAAAACCGATAAATAAAAAACCCCTTTTCGCTTTGAAAAGAGGTGAATAGACACATTGAGTAAATTCTAAAATTTACTGTCTAATCTCCTCCCCATCGCTCGCAGGTATGGCAATTAAAATAAATTAATTGCACACGGTGATTGTTAATCAGGCAGTTCTCCTGACTCGAGTTCATTACTATATCCAAGCCTTCCCAGTTTCCCAGTGACATAAATTTGGATAAGTTCCCTCATACAGTGGCGGGACCGTTTCAGCTTAATAATAAAATTACGTACTGAATTCCCTATTAAGTCCAAATGGACACCTGATTCTTTGAACTATATTCAGTTCTTTTTTAGAATATCACTATATAGAATTTGTGTCAATAGAAATAAAATAACTGCTGAAAAATTTATTCTCAGCAGTTATTTTTATTTTAAATCATTTTTATTAAAACAATGCCCGTAAGCATAGTCATTAAGCCAATAATTCCCAAAGGCTTGATGCGTAGACCGAAAAATAATTTATCAATAATTGTAGTTAAAAGTAAACCACAAGCACCAAATAAGGCATAAGCAATGCTTAAATCCATGATGCTAATAGCGTAAGCTAAACATAAAAAGGCAAATCCAACTAAACTGATTGCCAAAAATCCATATAATTTATATTTAAATCCTTGAGATTTTTTTAGACAAATATTAGCGAATACATCGAAAAATACAGAACCAATAATCAATAAAGTACCAATCGTACCATCTGACATAATATTCAACTCCATTATTTATTTGAAACAGTATAAGTTCCTTTTTTTATCATGATTAAACCACTTAAGATTACCATAAAAGCTAAAACTTTTAATAAAGATAAGTCTTCATTAAAAATAAAATAAGCCACAGTAGCTGTGCCTATTAAGCCTATACCTTCCCAAATAGCATAAGCAGTACTGATGGGAATTTTTACAATGGCTTTACTTAATGCAAAATAGGAACAAAATATAAATAAAAGCATTAAGATATAACCTTCCATACCACCTTTTATGGCAAAAAATTTCATTAAAGCTGTACCTGTTATTTCCAAAATAATTGCTAGCAATAACATTAACCAGCAATATTTCTTCGTAACCATAATAACAAATCCTTTCTTAAAATAGAAATATATTACTTCTTATTTCAAGTATAAACTATGGTATAACACCATAGTCAATAGCTCTTTGTTTAATTTTATCAATGCATTTTAATTATAGATTGAATAACAAAGCTGTATTTGAATTTAATATTACTTTGCATAATAATATAAATATAGCAGATGATGAAAGAGATATAATTATAAAATCATCATATTTATGCTATTTGGTAATAAAAAATTGAATAATAGAGTTATAGAGGTTAGGGAAGATGAATGATTATTTAGAACATAATAATTTAAAAAATTTGAAAGAAGATAAGGAGATTGAACGAAAAATACAATTGATTTTGCGTGTGGGCAAAGTTTTAATGGAAAGTGGAGCTGATACAAATCGTATTGTACGCAATATGAAACGCGTGGGCGTATTTATGAAAATACCAGAGCGAAGATTACAAATTCATATTACTTTTACGACAATAATGGTAAATATCAATACAGGGGACAAATCTATTACTAATTTCCAAAAATGTTATAGACATGGAGTAGATATGACAGCAATTTCTGGAATTAGTAAATTATCCTGGCGAGCTATTGAGCAAGATTATTCTTTATATGAATTTGAAAAAGAACTGAGATTTATTTGCTTGCGTAAAAGATATTATAAAAAGCCTTTAGTGATGATTAGTGCAGGGCTGGCTTGTGGTGGCTTTAGCCTATTATTTGGTGGTGATTTTTTTGCATTTATTTACACTTCTATTTGTGCAATGATAGGTTATTGGACGAGAATGAAATGTAATTTATTAAAATTCAATCCATATGCTTCAATAGCTATTTCTGCTTTTATAGCCACTATTTGTGCATACTTTATACATTTTATGCCAACTAATACGCCATGGCATCCACTTATTGCTTGTAGTTTATTTATCGTGCCGGGAATTCCTTTGATTAATGCGATAGATGATTTAGTGGATAATTATATTACAGCAGGAATGACAAGGGCGATAAATACTTTATTGATGATAGGAAGTATGACTTTTGGCATAGCTTTTGCCATAAAATTATGTGTAGTTCAAGATTTTACAAGCTTAAGCATTTCTTCTAACTCCTTTTTAGTCTGTGCTGTTGCAGCTTCAGTGGCTGCTATAGGTTTTGCAACTATTTTTAATATGCCACCTAGATTGTTAATTGTAGTTGCCTGTGGAGCGATAATTTCAGTAGGAGTACGCAACTTTTTAATGTTAGAATATGCTTGTTCACAAGCAACGGCTTCGCTTGCAGGTGCTGTCATTGTCAGTTTATTATCTTTGAAAGCTGTACATATAGTACATGCACCTAGTCATGTATTGACTATTCCGTCTGTAATCCCTTTAATTCCAGGTGTTTTTATGTATCGTTTATTATTTAGCATTATTAATTTAGAAAATGTGGATAATATGAATTATCATCATGTTTTAAATAATGGTGTTAATACAACTTTGATATTATTAGCAATAGCTGTTGGTGTGGCAATTCCTAATATCTTTTTCCGCAATTATATTAATAAGTTAAAAGAAGATAAATTGATGTTTTTGGTAAGAACTAAATCAAAAAGAGCATAGATAAAATAGAAAAAACTGTACTAAACAATTCATGATTTTAGTACAGTTTTTTCGTTTTATTTAACTACTTTTATTTGATTTAAAATAAATGGGTCTTTGATGTTATTGTCTTTGGCAAGGAGCAATACTTTGGTAATGATTTCGGCCGTTTTAGGGTCCTCATCAACAAATGGTAAAAATAGGCGACCACGATGTTGGGAAGGAACAACAGAAATAGCGATTTCAGCTCCTGCCATTTGATGAACAAGACCGCTACCTAAATGAATGGAATAATCAGCTAAATTTCCTTTGATGATAGCAAAATTATCATTTAAGGAAACATTATTTAATTTAAAGAGTGGTAAAGTAAATTCTAAGATAGCTTTGCGCATCTGTATTGTAGAATGACTTGTTTCAGGGTCTACGCCACCTACATGAGCAATGCTGATAGCTAAATCTACATCACGCATAACTTCAGAGAAAATAATATCAGGAATATCTTTAATTAAAATATCTTTGAAAGTTTTGCGATCATAAAATGATACATATTCAAGTATAGGAGTTTCAATATCGGCAGGAGTAAACCAATCAACAGCAGCGTAAATAGTAGCAATAATATTTTCTTGATAATATACTTTTTGTAGACCTTCATAATAGCTAGCAATCCAATTGCGAGTTTTTAAAACAGCTTGCGTTTTTTGTGGTTGGATTTGATAACCATCATAACGATGAGATTGAGCAGAATTTAACTCATCATCTATTTTTAAATATAATTCACGGAAAATTTGTTTGAATGGCTGTTTGATTTGACGTGTAAATAAATCTTGCTGATATATATGCCATAGATTGCTTTTATATAAATCTATAGGGTGAGCGATACGAATTTTATCATCAGCATTTAATTTGATGATATCTTTTGTAGGTGAGATTAAGCTATTATCGTGGAAATAGCCTATATCATTATCATGAATAAATACTAGATTTTGAAGCAATGGCTTTAATATAGGATTTTGATTGAGCAAAGTGATTTCATCTGCCAAAAATAAAGTAGAATTTTCCATAGCTTGTTCAAACATAATTTTTGAACGACGATATTGGTCAATAAATTCATTTTTGGCTTGTTTTAAAGCAAGATAATATGGTTCTTTTTTGATTTTACTAGGTACAGATTTTAATTGTTTATTTTGTTTTTGACAAATAATAGAAGTTTTACCATATTCATCTACTTGTAAATAAATAGAAATATTTTCTAGCTCTTTAGGCTCAAAATATTGTTGCTGATTTTTGATTAATTGTGTTTCCATATTTAAGATAAAGCGGAAAGTATCAGAAAAATGAGCATTTCTTGCTAAATTATTTAGAGCAATTTTGCAAGCTAAGTTTTCACTAGATTGTCTTTGTGAGCCAAATTTTTTACTTTCTTTGTGGAATTGCTGAATGAATATATAACGCTTGAGCATTTCTTTTTGTGCAGTCTTAGTGATTTTACCGCTCTTAGAAAGTGGTATTAATCCGTAAGCCATCAATAAATCTTTATTGCGTTTTTCAATTATTTGTGCTTTGACTTCATCAGCGGAGAATAAACCATTAGTAGCGTCAGCGTATTTTCTAGCACGTGTATGAGCATTTCTTTCAGAGATATATTTAGCAGCATCATATAAAATAGCAAAACGTTCTTTACCTAATTGTTTATAGCATGATTTAAACCAGTCCAAATCAAAAGCTCCATCACGTAAATCTTCAATGGAAATAGGCGTGTATTTAGCAAAGGTAGCAGCTAATTTTTTATCAGCATAACGCATATGTGCTAAGAAATAATAGCAACCGCTGACAAATCCTTTCCATTTCAAAATTTTATCCACTAATGGTATCCATGAAGGTGAGAACATACAAGCTTCGATTAAACGAATATTAGAGATAGATTTATCTTTTAGATACGCTTTTAAATCTTTAGCTGTTTCATCTTTTTTAGGTTTACAAATACTTAATAGATAAGAAAAGATGCTATTTTTATTAGTTACTTCAGACCAAAGATAAGAAATATTTTTTAATTTACTTTTGCCTAATGCTGTTAAAATATCAACAAAATAATGAATGCCTTTTATTTGTTTAATATTATTTATTAATTTAGTGTATTTAGTAGGCAAATCACCGCGTTTTAATTCAATGGATAAAATTTGAGATATGATGATATCAGCAAAATTTTGGCTATAAAGTAGTAAATCTTGTTTTATTGTTGGTCTTTCAGCAGAAAAATCACTAAAAGCTAAAGTTGAAAAATTGTCTTCAAATAAAGAAGATAATTGATTGAGTTTTGAAGATAATTGTTCTGATGAGCGTTGGAAAATATCGATATAAAGTTCATCTTCAGCGATTAAATTCATTTGCTTAGCACGAAGGAAATTATATATAGGCAAATAAATTTCATATTTGTATTTAGTGTAGAGATTATACAGTAAAATGAAGCTTTCTTTAAAACTAATATCGTCATTATAGTTATTTAAAAGTGGCATAAGAATGAAAGTACAACCAACAGATTTACTACCATAATGATATTGTGTTAAAAAAGAAATAGTCATTTTATTTTGTTTTGCTATGACTTTATTAAAATTAAATTTTTCTAAATGACGTAAAGCCCAGAATTTAGCAACTTCAAAACAGTATTTTTGTGGAACATAATATTCATAGAGATTTTCAATAATAGTGGCTAAACTTTCTATACGAGGATAATTATTTAATTTAGTTTGTATATATTTAGATTTTAGACAAATTGAATTGTCATTGAATGTATTAGATATTACATCTTTAAATGGTGAATTTATATCGAAATAATTCAATGATATAAATAGATATAATTGATAAAGTTTAGCGGGTGTTTTGATATATTGAGCATAAAAATCCTGCCAAAGATTAGGATAAGGATATTTATATAAATTAA
>UMCX01052154.1_pt1 | contig 11685 bp, 9 predicted proteins | sample 1964341 | NCBI WGS metagenome assembly UMCX01 (sample SAMEA4835979, study PRJEB28245) | human gut metagenome | biome: gut microbiome; material: fecal sample | place: Denmark | collected 2008
TGCCCTTATATAAAGAATTTAGGGCATAAGACATTTACGTTTCAATTAGTAGTTAAAACGTCTAAATATCTCGAGCGAAAAAGCTAATGAGAAAAACGGTTGCACCGGTCTTTGAATAGCCTGAGTACGCGTCAAGTCAAATCAGACTTTGATAAAAGAAAGGAACAAAGAACCGGATACATTATGGCCACTGTTCTAGGAAGTTGAGAACAGATAAACAGACCGGATAAGAAGATTTAGCTCCGACTTTAACTAAGGCACCGACTCTCTTTGACTGTCGAGAAAGGCAAAGATTGGCACCCAACTGAAGCTGGGCGGAGGTATTTTTGTTTGACAAGCACATTTCTGTTTTTAAAACTAGAAACCAATCAGCACCAACCCCTAGAACACGTTGAACAAGCTTAACTGTTTGATTTATTAATTTTATATGGGATGTGTTTTCGAATGTTCGTTGAGCAACAAGAGGCTGGATAAGGAGATGAGGCTAAGTTTTAAAAGGTGTTCAGGAGTGTGCTTGACAAACGACGACATAAGGACACGTACGCTCTTTCGTTCTGACTCTCAGTAAAAAGTCGCTTTGCTAACAGACCCGCTGCTGCCATCAGTAACAGAAACTTGAATGAAATCACCTTATCTGAGTCACATTCCCCTCTTCTGGAGAGGCTGGGTTTTGCAACCTAAAGAAGTGCCCCATGCTAGAAGTACATAGAAACTCCGTTCCTCTTTAAGAGGACCGGAGTATTGAGGCTATGTGGTCGGTAAAATAATCTAAAAAACAAGTTAAAAGGCAATTACTTTATTTTTCCTCAAAATAGTATTTACAGACGTCTTTAGGATCCCCATCCATTTTGATTGCTCCATGCTCTAGCCAAATAGCTCTGGTGCAACATCTTTCAATTAATTGACGTGAATGACTAGCAATGACTAAAACATTGGATCTTTCAATGAGCGAGTTCAATCTTTGTTCAGCTTTTTTTTGAAAGCCTTGATCTCCCACTGATAGCCACTCATCCATGAGAAGAATATCTGGACTGATCATAGTAGAAACGGAAAAAGCAAGTCTCATATGCATACCCGTAGAGTATGTCCGGACAGGCATTTCTATAAAACTCCCTAATTCAGAAAAATCAACGATAGAATCCAGATCGCGATCAATAACTTTCTTGGGGATGCCTAAAAGAGCGGCTCTCAGGTAAATATTTTCTATACCCGTAGCTTCTGTATCAATACCTAGAGAAATATCAATCAAAGAGCCTATTGTTCCAACGATTTCGGCTGTCCCTTCAGTTGGTTCATAAACCTTGCCCAAAACACGAAGAAGAGTACTTTTTCCAGCTCCATTGTGGCCAACTAATCCAATTCTTTCTGTGGGTTGGATATTTAGATTAATCTTATCAAGAGACCGGACGATAGTTTTCCCTTTTTCCGTTAGCCCTATTTTCCCTCCCGTTGCCAATCCCATGACCGTTTTTTTTAGGGATCTTCCTTGAGAATTAAATATTGGAATATCAACAGAAATATTATTAAGTTTTACAAATGCCATGACTACAACCAATAAGCTATTCTTCCTCTAAATTTGTTAAAGACAAATAGAGTAAAAGACCAACCAAATAATGCCAAAACTACAGAGAAAACATAATTTACTAAGCTTGGACAAGCACCAAGAAGAGGAGCCCTCACAATTTCAATCAAATGATAAAACGGGTTCGGTCCTAGAACAAACACCTCAGATCTAGAGCTAAGCAATTTAGGCATCCAAATAATCGGAGTGACATAAAAAACAATTTGAAGAAAACTATTTACTATTTGAGAAAGATCCCTGAACCTAGCGCAAACAATTCCAATAAGTAAAGCCATCCATAACAAATTTATTAACAGAAGTAAGATTCCAGGCAAAAACAAAAAAACAAAAATGTTTAGAGGTTTACCAACACATAGCAAAACAATGGGGTAAACAAGTATGTTATGAAGGAAGATATAGAAATTTCTAAATACCATTCTCATAACATGTACGAATAAAGGCAATGGAAGTTGCTTAATAACTGCCTCAGAATTTGAGAAGACAACCGTTGATTCCGAAAGAGTAGAAGATATTTGGCCCCATACGATTAAACCAGCTGCAAGGAAAGGCAGGAACTCTTCCATTGGTGATTTGAACAATCTGCCAAAAATTAATCCAATACAGGCGATCATTACCGCTGTAGAAATAGTGATCCAAAAAGGACCAAGTGATGACCGCCTATACCTTTGCCTTATGTCTGCTCTTGCTAAATAAATGGGTAAAGAAATTCCTTGGAGGCCGTTAAGAACATCCTTTAGCCCCTTGTACTTAGAATGCGAAATCATAGAAATCATTTAAGGTAACGATAAATCTTAACAAATCCATAAGGAACAAGCATTTTAACCACTTTTTTAAAAGTAAGTTTCTCTTTAAACCAGATCAAATCATCACGTTTTTGAGAGGGTATTACCGCAAAAATATTCAAGAAAAGTGAATTCCGCTTTAACATTTTGACCAATCTATTTTGAACACCATTTTCCTTATTTATATACTCAATGGCTGAAGACAGAATATCTGGATAATCTTTTAGGAATCGCCAAAATTCTTTCATTTCAGTAAATTTATTTAAGCGATATTGCATGTAAATGTTAGTACTTATTAATTGAGATAATATATTGTCTTTAAAGTAGGTAACCTTTGTATTGGATCCTGCATCCAACTCCAGATTTGAGACAAACTCAATCAAACGCCTAGAAACGAAATCATGATCTTTCCAATATTTTCCCCATGAAACAAAGGATACGGATTGAGCCTCCCTTCCTATTAAATACCTGTATATATCCATCTCAAATCGCATTAATTTCCTAACATTTAATAGAGAAAACACATTGAATTCCATATCTACATAACGACGATTCTCAGAAAGAAGAGGGATGTTCTTTAAACAAGATGTTCTGAAAGTAGATGTAGCAAGGCGAGGACCAACAGAACCTTTAAATCCATATCCCTCATAAGCCATTAAATCAAAGTCGTAAATTTCATTGGGCGCTAACTGAGGATAATCATAAATAATCGGCATCTCGGCTGCCCCAACATAATCATATCTACCGGTGGTCAGAACCAAGTCTACGGAGGAGTCAAGAATCTTTAACTTATCTATTAACTGATCTAAGTCAAAATAATCAACCCAATCATCACCATCCAATACCCTAAAATAAGTTCCTGTGGCCTCTTTTATTCCTAAGTTTATGGTTGAACCATGACCGCCATTGGGTTTATTGATGAGTCTTACGATCCCTGGAAATTCATCTTGCCATTTTTCTCCTATATCTTTAGTAGAATCGGAGGACCCGTCATTAATAATCAAGATTTCTAGATCGTTTCGATTCTTTGTCTTTAACAAAGAGAAAATACATTTATTTAAATACTTTTCGACGTTAAAAGAAGGAATTACGATTGTGAGAACCTTTTGAGATACCCCAATATTTATATTTTTTTCATCCTTAGAAGACTTGCATTTAAGGCGATCAATGAGATCGATTTCCTTTGCTAAAGTTTGTTCGTAGCTAAATAAATTTGAAACTTTTTCTGAAAGTTTTTTGGAATAATTTTCAAATTCTGCTTCATTATTGAAAAAGTAAAGAACAGCCGCGGCAAGGGAATCACTTGAAGTAGTTAATATCTTAGGAAACTCACTAAAATACCCCCTCATCGGATCGATATCAGTTGTTAGACATAAGACACCTGATGACAAACCTTCTCCCAACGTTACGCCTTGAGTGTCAAAACGCGTTGGTATGAGCATGAAGCCATAGTTAGATAAAAATGCAGGCAACTTATCATTGGGAATAAATTTATCAACAAATTGTACATTCGGGAACCGCTTCAATGGAGCAAACAAGACTTCCTTAGCTTTTCCTACCCCAACAATATCGATCGAAAATTCTTTAAACTCCTTATGCTTTGAAAGCTCTAGTATGGCTTTTACAGAGACATCAGCAGAATAATTTCTTTCATCAGAATATTTTCTTAGAATCAATATTTTTTTTCTTTTTTCTTGAGATTTAATTTCAAAATGAAATCTTTGAGAGTTTATATAGTTTGGAATTATATTGAAATTCTTAAAAGTGACTCCTAAGTGATCCTCAGCTTTTTGTTTTAAAAAGTCACTTACAAAAACAAAGTTGAATCTTTGATCAATTAAAGCTCTATTAAGCCAATGCTTAAACTCAACCGAAGGTGGCGTTATTGGATTTTTAGGAAGGAAATAGGGACTCGTTTCGTGTTGAATATAACCTTGCAAAATTTCGGCGCCGTGACAAACAAGGATGATTTGCGCAGATTGGCATCTGGAATAGAGTATTTGAAGCAGCGAAGAATTAAAAAAATGTACTACTATAACTTTGTAATCTTTCTGGGACAAAAGATCCTTTAATTCTGAAAAAAGGCCTACTAATAAACCTTCGTCTTCATATCGAGCATTAAGAAGATCTTTTTTACGAAGAAAGTCATCATTCCAGCAATAAATATCGCAGAAAATACCACGCTGTTTGTAGGCTTCAACTCTGGTTTTTACAAATTGAAAAGCGTATGGATCTTCTTTTGTGGGATAACCTGGTGTTACAACCAAAACATCAGAATTTTTGATTCTTATCGAATTTATCAAACGACTTTCTAACATATTATTCACCCAACTCTATCCTAGCTAATTTCAATGCTGATTTGATTGTATCTTGCATATCATAATATTTATACTCGCCTAACCTGCCTCCAAATATCACATTCTTTTCCTTCTCAGCAAGCTTCTTATATTCCTTATACATATCTTCGTTTAATTTATCGTTAATCGGATAGTATGGCTCCAAGCCTTCTTTCCATTCAACTGAATATTCATAACTAATAATTGTCGTGTTGGAATTATTCTCTGGTTCAAAATGCTTATGCTCAATTGATCTTGTATAAGGAACCGATAGATCAGGGTAATTACAAACTGCTACGCCTTGAAAGTTGTCCGTTGAAAAAGTCTTTTCAATAAATTCAAGACTTCTATATTGCAATTTTCCTAAAGAAAAGGAAAAGTATTCATCTATTGCCCCAGTAAATAAAATTCTTTTTGCTTTATTCACTAAAGATTTTCTATTCTCTAAAAAATCAAGGTTTAATATGATATCAACACTTTCAAGCATGTTGGAAATAAATTTGGTGTACCCCCCAACAGGGACTCCTTGATATCTATCATTGAAATAATTATTATTGTAGGTGAACCTAACAGGAATTCTCCTTATAATGGAAGCCGGTAGATCCTTACACTTTCTTCCCCATTGCTTTTCTGTGTAACCTTTAATAAATAATTCATAAACATCAACGCCAACGAGGCTGATAGCTTTTTCTTCTAAATTTTTGGGCGATTCCACGATTTTTGACTTTTGATCTGAAATAATTTTTTTCGCCTCATCCGGAGTTGAAATATTCCACAATTTTGCGAATGTATTCATATTGAATGGAAGGTTAAAAGCTCCTTTTGGGGTGATAGCAATAGGAGTGTTTATAAAATTGTTAAATTCTGCAAAGTTATTAACATAGTCCCATATGCCCTTATCGCTAGTTCTGAATATATGGGCGCCGTACTTATGAACGTTAATACCTTGCTTATTTTCTGTAAAGCAATTTCCGCCTATATGAGATCTTCTATCGATAACCAAGCATCTTTTCCCGCGTTTAGTAGCTTCGTTCGCAAATACAGCACCAAATAAACCAGCGCCAACAATTAAGTAATCGTACATATTTTTACCCCAATTTGTTACAAAATGTTTTAAATTTAAGTTGAATTTTTGACGTTATCTTGAGAAAAGAGAGGATGAAACTAAAAATCCCCAAGTTTCTACAAAAATTAATTGTGCTAGGCCATCTTAAAATGAATATTGCAATAAACCTGCACAATTTGATTTCTTGAAAGATTAACTTATTTGAGACTTTTTTTCTGTGCATCAAATCCCATGCATAATTTACATGCGAACAAAGCTCTTTAGTGCTCAGTGGAAGATTTTTATCAATAGAGAATAATGAAAGGCACCACATTACTAATGAGAAGTAAGCAGTACACAATATTGACTCCTTCCCTTTTAATTTATTTATATATATATTGTTTTTCCTGTTAGACAGAAAATTTACCCAAAAATCTTCTGATTTTTTCAGTGAGTTTTCTCTTTGGCGATATTGGTATGTTATCGAAGATGTGAAATAAATTTTGGACTCATTAGTCAACCATCTTACAAAAAAAGTCTCATCCTCAGCCGCATTATTTCCTATAACCAAATCTTCCTGAATAACTGTAACCTTTCGAAATATTTTATTATGGAAATACCCTCCTCGTTGGCCAAAATTTTCTGAACCTTTCAAAGAAAACAAACATATTAAAAACTCATCTACACTAACATACCTACTGGAGGGAATATCATCAACTATGGTAGAACCGTCCTCCATTAGATATTGAAATCCACAAAAAACAAGATCAACCTTAGTTTCAGAAATAGTTTTATACAAAACTTCTAAATAGTAACAATAAGGAACATCGTCGCTATCAAAAAAAACTAAGTATTCACCACAAGCCTTGTTTAAGCCAAAAATTCGAGCAGAATTTACACCAGCGTGTCTCGTAGTATAGATCCTTAAATTGGATATTTTATTTTCCCACTCTTTAGCAATCTCCAAAGAATTATCAATAGAGCCATCATCTACGAAGATTATCTCAAAATCTTTGAATGTTTGTTCGGAAAAAGCCTTTAAGGTCTCCCTCAACCACTTAGATGCGTTGTAATTAGGGATAACAACAGAAATTTTTGGGATTGTAGTTTCCATAAATATTTCAATCAAGCAATCAGATGAGTCTTAAAATCTTTTTTAAGGTTTCCCTTCTTTTTGTACCTAATGGAAAGAGGAATAGACTATAACGTCTAATAACTTCAAATAAAGAAGTATCCCTTAATCTGTCCAAAGAGACCGATTTCTTAGATGAATTTAGCAAATTAGCATAAACAATTTCTTCGTACGCCAAAACACGCCGTGCATAAAGCCAGAATAAGAAACCAAGAAAGATAGCAGGTTTTGCCCATGGTTTATCTTTTCCCGAATAATGAATTATGACTGGTTCAGAAATTTTTCTTAAGTCAGATAATTCGAGATATTTGTCTTCTATGAATCCTATTGACAATCCATCAGAAAAAGCACCAATTTGATAATTAAAACAAAATGGCAACAAAAAACTATCTTTATTAAAAATAATATTTAATATATCTTGATCTGGGTATAAAAAGTTGTCTCCTTTTTTTATTAGCTTCTTAAGTTTTTCAAAATATTCTTTCTTATCAATTAATTGATTTTTGAATAAAATGACCCCAGTATTAAAATACCGATCGCCATTTATATGCAAAATATTTTTTATATATGAAAATCTTGCCTGGTCTTCTCTTAAATTTGGAACAACCGAATCAACAACAGCACCTATTCTCTCGTTAAACTCCAATTCTAGAATGGTCTTAATATCCCCTTGAACTATGACGTCGGAATCTAGATAGAGTATGTTTTGATATCCTTTAAACACTAGAGGGATAAGGCACTTATAGTACATACTATGTGTCCAGTATGACTTCTTCTTTAACTCAATTCCATTAAAAAGGTTAAAGAATGCACGTTCTGCATTGTAAATATAAATCTTTTGTTCAATCTGTTTCTGGAATTCTCTAAGTTGGATTACAATTTCTTCCGATAACATATCTGTGACAAATATGATATCAAAGTTACGTTGCTCCGTATTTTCCAAAATTGAGAGTAGTGAAACCAGTGTGTATTTAATATAATTCTCGTCTGGACAAAAAACTATTGCATTTTTATTCTTGTCTGGAGATTCAAATAACAGATAATTAATACTTTCATAACTGTTAGGATCTGGAAAAAGATTGGCCAAGAATTTCTCGAATTCTGCATTATCTTTATCACAGACCCACGGTTCATCATTTAAACAAAAGCAGACAGGAGACACCTTTTTAATTAATCCATTTAGCTCCTTAATTGATGGACAGCTTGTATAGAGATAGTCAGAAGGAACAGAGCCATCATTCACAACTTTTACTAAAGTACAACCCTGTTCTATCATAAATAAGTTATACAGTACCCGTTGTACGCAATTGGGTGTTCTGAACTTCGATAAAGTAGTCTTCTTAAATGAGTCTTCAAACTCCTCATAGCATTTCTTCAAAAGACTTTTTCTAAAAGATTCAATATTGTGTACTGGTTCGTATAAATATTTCCTTTTGTATTTATTATTAAATAAGCCACAGGAATAAGAGATATTTATTGCATACAAGTCATTCTTAAGATCTAGTTTCCGTTTAATTTCACACAAGCGGACTATTGGATTATTTCTTTCATCAAAAAAGAAATCTTTATCAACCTTTTTATTCAGAAAACAATCGTCATTAGCTAGAATAAAATATTCCGATAATTCCGCAATTCTCCATAGGTTTGCTTCAATAGCCTCAGAATTAAATGTTGGAAGAGAATCAGTTGGCATGAAGGATGAATGTGCAACTATTTTTATTTTATTAGTTTCTTTCAGCCATAAAGGTCTTTGTCCATTCGTTACAATGAAAATTGTATCTATCCAGGAAGCATTTTTTAATATAGATCGCAAAGAGTATTTTAACTCCTCACAACTCCTGAATCTATTTCTTCCAATCGAAGATTTATTAGGATTTATTTTTCGTTTCTCCTTTTCTAATGTATTCAAAAATATTTGATCACTTCCATCTACCCACAGATATACCAAATCTACTCTATTCAACATTTCATTTCTTTAAATTATTAGAAACCTTATAAATTGGAAATTATTGTTTTTTTTATTTTTGCAATTTTATTCATCTTTAAATAATTAATAATTAGCTATAATTTAAACCTCTCCATTGAGGTCTCAACTCTTTCTTCGATTGCCATAATAATTTCTTTCATTTAAACTCCTTGAACATTATATACATTAGTACTATTTGGATTCGTTACCTTCCATCGATACAAACGCATGCCGCAGGTTCCGGTCTTGGAACAACATTCTTATTTCGCGTAACAAGATCCAATTTTTTAATTTGGGCTTCGGAACATCCCCTCAGTCCAGGAGACTACATAGTTTTACTCAGCCGCTGCTTTAGCCTTTTTTCGTCTCTACGTGCGCTGTGATTCTTCATTCCACTCAATTAAATAATTATTAAAACTGTCGACTACTTCAGCAGAGATTTATTTTCCATCCTGCCACTTATACAAGTCTGCGCATGGTCTTTGACTGACTTTTATCGTGGTAGAGTTCCCGGACCAAAGTCAACGTTATTGAAACAACCGCTTCTTTAATCTTCCTTAGCGCCTACGTTTTTGAGACCACCTTCCTAAGGTTACCCGCCCTACAGTACTTGATACTAAAACCCCTTCCGATTGCTTACAACTAAGGACCATTGTAAGAAATCTTTTCCCGCAGCCAGTGGCACCCGTTATAGCAATTGATTTACCATTTCGGCAACTGTCTCTTCTTTGATAAGCCACTCTCTTAGCAATCCATCGACATTCAATGATTTCCTCAAGTGTTTGACCGGAGATTTCTCTCCCTGGCGCAAACTCCAATTTTCTTAGGCTATATGCTCCACTGGTGGAGGCCGGCGATCTTAATTTTTTCCAAACCGCGTCCCTTTCGAATCTCACGTTCTGCTTCCAGGCAGACAAGAAGACGTCTTAAGAACGGTTGAGACGACCAGGCCGGATCTATAAGCTGCTCGTGGAGCTGCGGGACAAAGACATTCAACCTGTAGTCTCTAAGGAGACCATGATCATTTCTTCTATCTTGCCTGTTACCCTCATTCGGAGCAAACTGCCTCCTTTAGCCGCTCCTCTGTTCATCTGCTCCTGACAGGGTGCAACTCCGTTAGAACTTGAACCGGATTAGGCGGCATTTTCTTTTAACTTTTCCTTAGTATTAATGCTTCACTTTTCTTTCTCTCAAGATCAATTCTTAGTGTCCGGCGCCTCTGAGATTTCAGTCGGCTCTCTGCTCACGTTTAAGCGCTTGGCCGGCTTTCCGACGGATAGTGACGTTTTCTTTCTTGCCGGCATTTGAGAGTTTGGCTTTTAGTTCTTCTAAATCCCAACCTCCTCACCGCTCGCGTGATTTTCCAAGATTATTTCGAACTGTTCCGTTCCTAATTCAGAGAAGCGTTTATTGATAAATTTGGCATATTGGGCACCGGCAAATTCATCTGTCATTCCCGCTAGCTCCATATACAGTGCTTGGGGGTTTGATCCGGCTTTACGTATGTTTCCTATTAATTCCGCCGCTTTTAGTTGCATAACTCTTGAGCCGGTACTTTGCTTTTCAAAATTCTTGATGGTCAGTTAGGCCGCCTCAGGGAGGAGGATCTCCGAAGAGCCACCAATTCTCACCCGTAAAGGAAGTGTATCCGTCGGTAACGTTGAAGCGTAAACCAAAATTCAACTTTCGCTCCTAAACTCTCCCTGAGCCTCAAAGGGTTTAATCTCTCTGAATTTCAAAAATTCCTCAAAAATCCCTCCTAATACCTCAAAGGGTCACATAGACCGCTCAAACCAACCTCTGTACAGTTACGTCTCAACAAGGAACACATCTGAAGTTCTTCAAAAGAAAACGGACGAAACCTCGGCGATTCAAAAGATGAACTGTAGTTCGTTTCTTGTTCAGTTTCTTTCTTTGCAGTGGTTAATAGAAAGAAACAGCAATTGAGCGAAAGCTCAGAAAACAAGACCGAGAGTTAAGCTGGTTGCGACCGGCGCCGAATTCAGAAGGTAATACTTTTAATTAGGAACTCTTGGCCGTCTGTAAAAGGTCAATTAAAAGATCTAAACAGACGGATCGGAAAATTGTCTGAAAATAGGATGAACATTTCAGGCTCTCATCCGATCAATTCCGAAGCATCTTTGAGTTTTTCAAGGATTTTTCGAAGTGCTAGAAAAGATCTTCCTCTTTTCTGGAGCTGCATAACGACATGTCTCATGTATTGAACGTCCCTGCTCTGGACGTGAGAAGTGTCGGAAAGTTTCGACTTCGTGGCCGGAAATTTCGCGTGCAGTTCAGGTGAATGGATTGTGCCCCGGAAGCCTACGCTTTGAAGCGGCTTTTGCCGTGCTGAGGAAAAACTTCGACCTTGTGTCGAAATTGCGCAGACTGCTTCCTGGTAAGGAGACAAAAAGCGCAGAGGAAAATTTAGAGAAACCGAAGACTGATGCTTCCGGAATTTAATCCCGGCGCGGCAGAAAGTCAGTAAAGGAGAACGTGGTTAAGAGGATGTGTATTGCCCATCTGAATCTCCTCCCTCCCCTTTAATGATCGACTGCACGGTTTGGCGACAGGCGTCTTTCTGAGGCGGTTCTTTTGGATTGGATTTGTTTAAGGCGAATTGGTAAACCTTTCCTGTATCAGGGTATCGGGTACCAAACTGCAGGAAAGGCGATGAAAGAGACTTAATCTCGGTTCGAGGTCTTGCCCGTCGATGAAAATCGATTGACCGAAGCCGTGAGGCCGAGCCTTCGCTTCAAATTCAGACTTGAGAAAACGTTTCAGACGTCCGAGGGTTCTTGCTCTTCGAGCATTCTCTCTTAATGTTCCGGGTCGGCCGGCT
>UMCX01045116.1_pt1 | contig 11617 bp, 14 predicted proteins | sample 1964341 | NCBI WGS metagenome assembly UMCX01 (sample SAMEA4835979, study PRJEB28245) | human gut metagenome | biome: gut microbiome; material: fecal sample | place: Denmark | collected 2008
TTTGGTTCGTTTCTTTGCCATCAAAGAAATGAACATATAATATAAGGAGGAAAAAAATTTTTATGAATATTTTACTAGCTATTGCTGTTATGATTATTATCATTATTGCTAGTTATTTAGCTGATAGAAAATACCCTACAAAGAGAATATTTATTATTCCTTGTGGCATTATTTTACTTTGTTTTGTAGCTGTCTATAGTTCTTTAGTGATACCATCTTCTTCAAATTCTATCTCCACTGAGCAACGTTTGGCTATTTTAAACGAACAACCTTATTTTATAACATGGTACAATGATTATAAAGAAGATATCAATCAGCTAGATAGATTTGCTACAGTTTATCACAAAATCATTTCTAATTATGAAAATCAATCCATATCTGCAACTGAAGCTTTAAGTCAATTGCAAAGATTATATGATGAAACAAATACTTTTAATAATTCATTACAAGATGCTTTACCGCCAAATGAATTATCACAAAACAATTATACATTAGTTTATAATATTTTGGAAAAAACTCGTGTTTATAGTTATAAATTAAATGAAACTGTTCGTCAAAGTATCGTAATCATCAATGAAGGAACTTACAATCAAATTGAACATAAAGATATTGTAAATAATTTAAATCGCGTCTATGCTATTGAAGGTCCTGTGATGTTAGATATCAACAGCGAAGTATCGCAAATTAAAGACAATTTAACTATCCCTGAAAATTAACCCCAAATACAATATATAGATAAAACAAAAGGTGATACTAAAAGTATCACCTTTTTTATTATAATTATTATAATTATTATTATAAATCTTTTACAATTGTTTTGAGATATTCCGCAAAGTCACCAGATAAATCATCACGACGGAGAGCAAATTCTACTGTAGCTTTCAAAAAGCCTAATTTATCGCCTACATCATAGCGTTTGCCAGTGAAATTATAAGCATAAACATTTTCACGTTTTGCCATAACTTTGAGTGCATCTGTTAACTGTATTTCTCCACCTTTACCTGGCTTAGTATTTTGTAATACTTCAAATACATCTGGAGTGATGATATATCTACCAAGCACTGCCATTTGACTTGGAGCTTCTTCAATACTTGGTTTTTCAATCATATCATTGACTTTCATCAATTGTTCATTGATAGTTGGCACGCCTGCTACAATACCATAAGAAGAAACCTTTTCTTTTGGCACTTGTTGACAACCTAAAATAGTAGCACCTGTTTGTGTGTACATATCCATCAACTGTTTTAATGCTGGCATTTCAGGATTATAAACTATATCATCACCTAATAATACAGCAAATGGTTCATTATCAATGAATGCTCTAGCACATAAAATGGCATCACCTAAACCACGCATATGTTTTTGGCGAATGTAATGTACATTGATTTCTGATGTTTCCTGTACCATTTCCAATAATTTAGTTTTACCTTTAGCTTTTAATTCAGCTTCTAAAATTGGTGCGCTATCAAAATGGTCTTCAATTGCACGTTTAGCATGACCACTGATAATCAAAATATCTTCAATACCGCTAGAGATAGCTTCTTCTACTATGTACTGAATGGTAGGCTTATCTACAATCGGTAACATCTCTTTTGGTGTTGCTTTTGTCGCTGGTAAAAAACGAGTACCAAAGCCAGCAGCAGGTATAACTGCCTTACGAATACGTTTCATAACAATCTACTCCCTATAATCTACTCAAATAAATAAAATACTTTAAATTATGACAATTTTATACAATCAAAGTTTATTATAGCATAAAAAAAGATTTTCTTCATGAAATTATTTATTCAATCTATCATGAAGAAAATCTCTGTTTTTATTTTTATTAATGATTGACCTGTTTAGCTAAAGTTTCATTCATATGTCTTATACCTTCTTCTAAATTAGCCAAATGTTTATCCATGCGAAATAACAAAAAACTTGCTACTACCATAGGAAAACCATAATTTGCTATATACGTAAAAATATATTCCATATTATCACCTTACCTATTTTTTACAACTCTAGAGATTTATTAATAAAAGCTAATGCTTTACGATAATTTTTACTTACAGCTTGTACAGATATATGCAATAATTTTGCTACTTGTTTATATTTTAATCCTTTAAATACTACCAAAATAAAAACTTTATATTGTTTAGGTGGCAATTGATGAATAAACTTCATTATATCTAATCTAGAAGAAATACTATCAGCTAAATCCTCATCTACTGCCAATAAATCCCCAAATTCTTTTATTTCATCATCATCATCTGTATTCATTTGAGCAGATAATGACACTTCATTTTGCCAAATACGCAAATATCTACGAAATAAAGTATGCACACCTTGATATACTTTTACTTTAGCATAACCGGCAAACGGCACACCTAAAGACTCATTAAAATCTTTAATTGCCTGATAAAAACTAATCACGGCTTCTTCATATGCCTCTTCTTGAATAGATATTAAATGATGTTGTCTAGAAGCACTATTTAATAAATTCTTATACTTATTTAATAATAACTGTATAGCATAATTATCTCCAGCTTTAGCTTTTATTAATAGTCTTTCCATCTAATCGTCTTCTTTCTATCATCAAGAGAATAATTTAAAAGAAAAAGGGGTGACACGCACCCCCTTTTCCTTATTCCGCAGCGATTTCTGCTGTGTCCTGACGATTTACACTACCTAAATTATATTTTTGTAAGCCCGCTATTTTTTGACCAATATCTAAAATATCATCTTCTGATAAAGAAGGATTAATATAACCGAAACTACGACTGCTATAACTAGCTTTACCTGTAGAAGTAGTACCTGTTTCTACTTTAATGATGATTTCACATTCTGCATTTTTCTTAACTGCCATAATACATTCCTCCTAATAAACTATAAAATAAAATTATAAATTAAACTTAAGCTAAAACATCTTGTGTAGTAGTTGTGATATATGCTTCTTTAATCGCTGTTGCTTTATGATTATCTTTGATAATAGCCTGTGTATCAATCATTTTCTGCATGACTACATCGACTTCACTCTTTGTCAATTCATCTTTAGGATCTGCCAAATTATATTTAAAATCGTCTCCATTATCTAAAGTAAATACCATTGTTAATTTGCGTGTATCTGCCATTAAAAATCACTCCTTAATTTTAAAATTTAAAAATACATCATAGCTTTGATTGATAACATCTTTTGCCGCCGTTTCTTATTCATCTTATCAACTCCTTACACTTATTTACTTGCAACTTAGATAGCAAAAATCAACCCCTAAATAAAAAATTTTTTCTTAGCAAATAAAAAAAGACAAACTATTATCCAAAATTACATAATAGTTTGCCTTTCGCTATATGTGCAGTTATGAATTTAAACTTTATATATTTTCTGCGAAGTATTTTCTAAACTTATATTTTTAATGTCAAATAAATTCGAGGCGTAAAATTTATCCATTCTCATACCAAAACCAATACAAATTTTAAAAATAGTATCTTCTGTAGGATTACGACTTTTTTCACTTAATAAGCTAGCCACAGTTGAAGGTGGCATTCCTGCTTTATTTGCCAAGCCATTTATGCTCAAATTATAAGCCTTACATAATTCCAAAATCCTATAATCTACTGCCTTTATAAGTAGCATTATAATCAACCCTTTTCTTTCAAAGATTAACTATATTATACTCTTATAAAAATAAAATGTATTCGACATATCGTAAATTTTTATAAAAATAACAAAAAATTTCTCCAAATTTGCTTAAAAGGTTTAATTTCTTCCTTTAAACTGCAAGTAAATCATTAAAGGAGTGATTACTTATGCAAAATTTTCAAGTAGTAGATATCTCAGCTTGGCAAACAAAACTCAACTGGCAAGCACTAAAGGAAAATAATATTCAAGGCATTATCATCAAAATAGGTGAATACACTCATCTAGATGAAATATTTATCTCACATGTAAATAATGCTGTAACTTATAATCTGCCCTATGGCATATATTATTATGCTCATGCTTCAACAATTGATGAAGCTATAGCAGAAGCTAATTGGGTAGATAAACAAATCAAAACATATCTCAATGGACAAAATCCACCACTTGGCATCTGGTATGATGTCGAAGATACATCCATGCTCAAAAACAATATCAATGTAGCTTATATGATTGGCAATTTCATCAATCGACTAAATGAACTAGATTATAATTATGTAGGTCTATATAGTTCCCATAATTGGCTAACTAATATCATAGACTTAAATCTACTAGCAGATTATGTGCCTATTTGGACAGCACAATATTACCATGAAAACAGCTTTAAACTTGAATATCCCAATCGTATTTGTAAGATATGGCAATACACAGATCATAAGCAAATAGATGATATGATACTTGATTGCAATATTTATTATGCATAATACTATAATCAAAAATTGTAAATCATAGATAAAAATTAAACTGCACCCTAAAAATTGGATATAAAACAACTTTTAGAGGTGCAGTTTTCTTACTAAATATTTAATTTTTATAAAAATAATAATCTCTTATTACTTTTTATTCCCATTTATATATTCTACATTTAATTTTATCTTATTTCCTACTAAAATTATAAATTAAACTCTATCTTTATTTTTTCAATATCTTGAATAGATACCTTAGTTATCTTAGCAATAATATTAATATCAATACCTTCTTTTAATCCATTAACCACATTTTGAATTTTATTTTCCTGTAAGCCTTTTTTCAATCCTTGCTCTAAACCTTGTTCTAAACCTTGTTCTAAACCTTGTTTTAAACCTTGTTTTAAACCTTGTTCTAGACCTTCCTTCATTCCTTGCTCTAATCCTTCTTCTTTAAATGCACTCATATATGAATAATAATCTCTTATTGCTTTTTCTCTTTGTTCATACGCTCTACGTTCTATTTTATCCTGTAGAAATGTATCTTCAAATTCTACTGCTTCTTTAATTGCTGGAGTTGTCATCGCTATTTCCTCCAATTCTTCTTTATTATATTTCCCTGAAAAATAAGCAAGCCATGCTTCTGACGCTCTTATTTTGCGCATATCCTTCAAAGTAAATTTCGGCAATTCTAGAAAATGTATCTCTATATGGTCTGTAAGCTTTTTATGCGATTTCACATTTAATAGATTATAGATATTATGCCATTCTTGCTCATCTTCCAAATAATCAAATGCCAATAGATTTATAGCTATAGCCTTCTTTAACTTCTTATATTCAGCACCTTTTTCTAATTGCTCTGAATACATCTTTGACCAATAATATAATGAACGCTCCGCCATAAACTTAAACGGGCAAACTTGCACCTCAATATCCACTTGTATACCATCATTTAAATCTGCTCTAATATCTAATTTAGACAATTTACCATCTAAAGTTAATGGTTCATTATCTTTATCTAAAAAAGTTATATCTGTAAAATAATTTTCATCATCTTTATTTAAAATCCCATTTAAAAAGCTAAGCGTTAAATTCTTTCTTTTTTTATCTCCTAAAAGCTTTTTGAAGTATAAATCATTTAATCTATTAAAATTCTCCATGATATATCCCTCCATCATTGATTATCTATATTATAACATATAAAAACAGCCACAAATTACAACAAAAAAGATAGGTAGATAAAAAATCCACCTATCTTTTTAACTCCAATATTTAACAAAAAACTTCTATATCTACATATTCAATTCTTGCAAATATCTTACTAAAGCATCCTGCCATGCAGGTAATCTATTAAATCCTGCTTCATCTAAACATTTTTTACTCATTCTTGAATTATGTGGTCGTATAGCTTTTGTCGGAAATGCTGTTGATGGAACTGGCTCAACATCTATCTTTATGTCAGCTTGTTTAAATATCTCACAAGCAAAATCATACCATGAACATATACCTTCATTTGTAGCATGATAAACACCGTATTTATCAGATAAAGCCATATCACAAAGTAATTTTGCTAAATCCACTGTATAAGTTGGTGAACCTATTTGGTCATTAACTACAGTTAATTTATCATGATTTTTAGCTAAATTAAGCATAGTCTTGATAAAATTCTTACCGTTACTACCAAATACCCAAGAAATACGCACAATAAAATATTTATCTAAAATCTCTTGTACAGCTAATTCTCCATCAAGTTTAGATTTCCCATAAACATTTTGTGGTGCTTTTTCATCATTTACTTCATAAAAATCTTCACCACTACCTGCAAATACATAGTCTATACTGATTATAAATCATAATTCAATATGTCCCCGCCAACCTTTTCCTGCTACAAAAGGTTTACTTATACTTCTAAAATTAATCAAATCTAACAACCCATTACATTCCAAAACATTTGATTTTAATTCTATTTGTTCATATTTATTTTTTGTTAAAGGATAAAAACCTACTGCATTATACAATCCCTTAAATTTTTTATAATCAAAACCCATTATCTTAGTAACAATACAATCAAAATCTACAACATCATCGGAAAATAATAACATATGTTGCTCTTTTGGTGATGGTGCCATTGGTCCTTCTTTTTCCCCAGATATAATCATATCACCAAAATGAAGTATTGTTCGTTGAGGTATTTCTGTTATCTCTCCTTTATTATTAGAATATTTTAATATATAATTTAAATCTAATACAGTTCTCCATAAAGTATCATTTCCATACCATGTGCCTTCTCTCGCACTTTCTGCTAATGAAGCTTTTTTATATTTCATTAATACAGAATCCAATTTATTAATTTTATTATATAAATTCCACATAAAATGAGATATTCTATTATTTATCTTTAATAAAAAACTTTTGGGATTTTCTTTTCTTTTTCTATCTATTTTTACTCTATTTATATCAATATATTTACGTATTGTTGAAGTTAATCTTGGAATTAAACTATTTACTATATATTCATCTCCTCCATTTTTAACTGAACCTTCTGTATGATGCGGTAAATATTCTTTACTATAACTAACACCAACAAAATTTTTTAATGCTGCTGTATATCCATTTTTTCTATGTGTTTTAGGTTTTGGAATAGAAATTATTACATCTGCATCTAATACTATACTATTAATTAAATATTCTTGTGTTAATCCATTATGATGTTTAATTACTCGTTTAAAATGATAGTTAGGTATTCTATATTTATTTGCATTTTTACTATCTGCATAAAACCATGATTTTTCTCCCAAATTTACTAATATACCTTTACCTTTACTATTATATTGCCCGCCTTCCTCTTCTGGTCCTCTAAAATCATAAAATTTAACTTTAAAATCTGATTTTACTTTATTATAAAAATTAACAATGTCTATATAATTTCTACGCTTCATTAATAAGTTAAAATCACAATCTTTTACAGGAGAATCTCCTACAATTACAGTTCCTTTTCCTTCTAATGCAATATAACAATAATCTAAAATACAACGAATAATTGATGGATGTGTTACTAAACTATCTAAATCATCTGGATTATTAGAACCATTTTTATGCATAACAAAATTAGGCTTTAAACATACTTTCATACCTGGCTTAATCCATTTTCCTAAAGGATTCCATTTTTCTGTTCCATAATTTTTTCTATCAAGTTTCATTAAATAAAACATTTTTCTAATAGTTGTATATACTGAATTAGGTTCTGTACATAAACTAATATTTTTAAATGGATATTCTGGATACATTTCACTCGGAGAATATTCATTTTTATTTTCTGGATAAATTAAACTTTTATCATAAAATAAATAATTCATTAAATCATCCTCTTTTTATAAATTTATCTAAAATTACCTGTACATAATTTGTATATAACATTCTAAACGCTTTAGTTTTTCCAAATCTCAAAATAAAAAATAATATATACACAACTATAACTATAAATAATTTTAATAACCAATTATATATCGTAATATTCCAATTAGACGTAAAAAATATTAATAAGTATGCTAATGCTCCCATTGATAACATATTTATCAAAATACTTAATTGATATTCTATAGCATTATTCTTACCAAATGCTCTCTTAAATACCAAATTACTATCATACCAAAAATCAGTAAAAATATCTGATATAACTGTTGCTATAAATACACCGGCTACTCCAAAATAATAACCTAATATTATAGATAAAATTATCTTAATTATTGTATTTAATAATAACATACATTTAACATTTTTAAATAATCCTAAAGTATCTCTAAACATCCATACAGTAGCTATCATCAAATTCCATGATACATTTATTAATAATGTAATAAATGTTATTTTATCTAATAAATACTTATCACCAATCCATAATACAATAAAATCATTCCATAAATTAGCCAAACCAATAAATACAAATCCTGATATAAAAATATTTATCAAATAAATCTGCTGAAATAATTCATATCGTTTTTCTTCATTTCTCTCAGCTACACTTATGCCAATAGAATGTACTAACACATTTTGGAAAATATTTATTAGTGAACGTAAATAATTACTAATTATTGTATAATTAGCACATATCCCAACCATTATTGTATTAATAGATGATATTACTATGGTATCTGTATTATGAATAGCAATTCCTGTTATTTTCACAAAAGCCATAGATAGTATATTTGACTTTAAATCTTTTTTTTCTTGACTAATTTCAATATTTTTATTTAGTTTTGATAAATTACATATATATGGATATATTTTTCCTACTTTATAATAAATTATAGTATTTTGTAATACTGTAGCAATAATACTCGTTAATAAAAACAAAATATAATCATGTGTATAGTAAATAATAATACATTGAATAATAATCCTTATAACCGAACACCCTGTTGATATTATTGATGCTACATAATCTTTTTGATTTACACTTAACATAATACTTCTATACGTGTAAAAATATGAACTTACAGAAGTAAATAAATTCATCAAATAAATTAATTGCACTGTACTATACGGAACATCTGTACGGATAAATAATGATAAGGTTGGCATAGCCAATAAACCTATTATAGCAATACAGATTCCTACATAACGATTAAAATTACGATATAAATATAAAATCCTAATAACTTTATCTCTATTATTCATCGCCACTGGAGTATATAACATATATAATACCGCATTTGTTAGCCCTAATTCTGAAAAAGCTATAACTGTTAATAAATCATTTATTACTTGAGCTACACTTAAATATTCTATTCCTATATATTGTAAAAACAAATTACGTGAAATTAAATTTAAAATCAATAAAATTATACTATTACTAAGTCCTGTCAATGTACTTAATAATACATTATATGCCTTTGATTTTTTCATAATATATCCTTTTATTATAAATTTATCTTCCCTTTTATTTTATAAATAATTTTCCATAATTTATTTACGTATTTTTTTCTAAAATCATTATTTATATTATCAAAGTTAACATTGTATATCCATTTATACTGATCATACAAAAATTCTTTATTCTCTATAAATCTATTTTGAATATCTTTCCATAATGGAATAAGTATATTTGATAATACTATCTTATGTTTTAATTCATTTTCTATTTTATCTAGATTATCTATATCAAATCCAAATTCATGAGGATTCGCTTTTTCTGAAATAATACCATATATTGTACGATAACATTTTTCACAAGAACAACAATTTTTTCCTCCTTCAGTTTCCCAACATACCCTTAACTCAAAATTTTTTTTACTATTCTCTCTAAATTTTACTATATTATGAATTTTATCTTGTCTAGTAAATTCATATCCATCATGAATTGTTTTACAAGATGCCATTCTAACAAAATTATCAATAGTTGGATCAGATGCACATGTTACTTTTCCTTTTTCTTTTTCTGTAAATGTAGCACCTATATATATTTTATCTAATTTATTTTTATAAGCATATGGAGCAATATGACCTATTAACCCTATTCCATGCTGAAATCCATGCCACCAATAATCTCTTGCTTTTTCATAAACTAAATTTCCTAATTCGCCTTCTTTTAAAAATAATCTAAATGATGTTTTTATAAACAAGTTATCCGTATTAAATTCTTTTGCAGTTTCTATTGCGTGTTTTTTTACTATATTCCAACCTTTGATGTCTGTTAATTTTATATCTGAACCCCATAATGTTACAAGCACAGGTTTTTCTTTTACATGAGATATTAATGTTGAAAATGCATCTACTCCACCACTAAAAAAAGCCGCTGTCTTTTCAATTGGTATATAACTATTATCTACTATATTATCAGCTATTAAAGTCCCTTTAAAATTTATTTCAGGATACATATTTACATAACCTTGCTTAAAGTCCTTTATACTATCAAAAAAATCTTTATCTATTTCATTCACTCTTATCTCAGCATCACATACCCATGATATGGGTAACATATTACACAAAAAAGGTATCACTAATATGCTTTTTGGAACATCTAATATGTCTATACTATATTCAATAAAAAATTTTTCATCTAAATTTAAATATTCTTTTACTAGTCCACTAGCTGTATATTCATATTCTACTCTATTTTTCTCCACTATAATTTTATCCAATATTACATTGTTCATTATTTTCACTCTCCATCCCAAATAATATCTTTCACTTTTTTTATTACAATATCTTTACATTTACTTGTAGTTCTTATTTTATATTCATCATGCAAACAATACTTATCTATTGTTTTAAATATACTATCTAAATTATTTGAATCCACATAATGAACCCATTCTAAATCCTTAAACCATTTTACACCTGATGAAATTTTAGTATCAAATGATTTAAAAACTATAACAGGAGTATGTGTTATAACAGAAAATATCAAACCATGATACCTATCTGTTATAACTAATCTAGCTTTTCGTGCCATAATTAATCGTGAAAAAACTTCTTTTTTTCTTTGCTTTTCTCTTACTTCATAAGGAACAGTTGTATCAGAAATATTATATTGTATATCATTCTTATCTAAATAATGTTTAATCTTATTTATAACATCATCCGATAAAATTTTTTCAATATCTTTTCTTAAGAAAAATTGAACACCTTTTCTATTTACATTTATATCAGATAATATTCCATCTAATGATGTAACAGCATCAGGTGCTAAAATATTATTTACTTTATAGAAATGTTTTTTTGCAAAATCATAACTTGCTTCATCTCTAGATATAATTGTTAAGTTAGTATGATTATTATATATCTTACTACTTTTTTCTAATTCCATTTTTCCAAAATCATTATTATGAAAAAATATACTTACTGGCATAACAATAATCTTATTTCTTTTATATTTTTTTATTACATCTCTTCTTAAGTTTTCCTCTTGAGGATATAAAGAACCAAGATTTCCCCCGCCTTGCAAATATATAATATCATTAGGAGCTATTTTCAGCTTAAAAATTTTGCTTAACTTACTAAAATATACATTATAAGGAATATCAATAATTTTATGTTTTGGAAAGCTTTCTTTTATTATAAATTTTTCTCCTAATGTAATCGCATGATCTCCTAAATTTCCATACCATGGTGTACCTATTAAAAATATTTTTTTATCATATTTTTTTACCAAACTCTTTATTCTACAATAAACGAATAAACTATAAAATATATTTTTTATTCTATATAACATAAAATATATTTTCCTCCTATAATTTGTTTAAAATACATT
>UMCX01085598.1_pt1 | contig 11543 bp, 8 predicted proteins | sample 1964341 | NCBI WGS metagenome assembly UMCX01 (sample SAMEA4835979, study PRJEB28245) | human gut metagenome | biome: gut microbiome; material: fecal sample | place: Denmark | collected 2008
GACGCGACGATGACGCGCGCGGAGGTCTGTGCGCTGCTCGCACAGGCGCTTGACCTCTACTCCACGGCGGACGGGTGCTTTACCGACGTTGCCAAGGGGAGCTGGTACGCGCCCTCTGTGAACGCGATGGCGGCCATCGGCCTCGTCTCCGGCGTGGGCGGGGGAAAATTCGACCCGAACGCGACGATGACACAGGAGGAATTCATTACGGTACTGGGCAGGCTCGTGGAATTCGTGAATCTGGATGCGCGTGAATTTTTGGACAAGAACCCGCTGGCCATTTTGCAGCCGCTGCCGAAGTATAAGAGCTTTTCACACTGGGCCATCCGCAGCGCGGAGCTTTTGACGAATTCCGTGTTCGATGAAAACGGCGATGCTGTGAATATGTACTGCATGAGCCTTGAAGATATCGAGCCCCAGGTCCCCATCCTGCGCGAGCAGGCTGCGGCGGCGCTCTATAACGCGCTGCGCACGACGGGCGTGCTCAAGTATTGAGATGGACTGGTACGTCTACATGCTGCGCTGCGAGGATGGCTCGCTCTACACCGGCATTGCCTCAGACGTGGAAAAGCGCTTTGCCATGCACAAGAGCGGGCACGGGGCGAAGTACACTCGCTCGCACCCGCCTGTCGCGGTCGTGTACTGCGAGCAATGCAGCGACAAGGGCGCGGCGCTGCGGCGCGAGGCCGCCATCAAGAAGCTGCCGCGCGCGAAAAAACTCGAACTGACGGAGGAAAACTGCGATGCGTGAAACGATCGTCGACCGCACGTATGCCAAGACGCTCCTGCCGCCGCGCAAAGAAGATGGGCACAAGGGCGACTTCGGCAAGCTCTTAGTCCTCGGCGGCAGCGTGGGCTATACGGGCGCGCCGTATCTGGCGGCGAGCGCGGCGGTGCATTCGGGCTGCGGGCTCGTGTATCTCGGCGTGCCGGAGAGCATCTGGGCGGTTGAGGCGCAAAAGTGCGTGAGCGCAATGCCGTTCCCGCTGCCGGAGACGGACGGAAGGCTCTGTCTCGCCGCGCTCGACAAGATGCAGGACAAGCTCAAAGGCTGTGATGTTTTAGCGCTCGGTCCAGGCCTTGGCCGCGGAAAAGAGACAGAGCAGCTCGTCCACGCGCTTTTGTGGCAGGTGAAAGAGCCGCTGGTGCTGGACGCCGACGGTTTGAACGCCTTACAGGGCTGCACGGAAAAGCTGGACGTCCGCCGCGGACGCGTGACGATTTTGACGCCGCACGACGGCGAATTTGCGCGCCTGACGGACCGGACGCTCCGGGAGATCGCGTCGAGCGAACGGACAGAGCTTGTGAGCCGCTTTGCCTGCGAGCACGGCTGTATCTTGGTGCTCAAGGGGCACCGGACGCGCATTGCGCTGCCGGACGGGCGGATGCTCGTCAACACGAGCGGCTGCTCGGCGCTCTCAAAGGGCGGGAGCGGGGACGTGCTGACAGGCTTGATCGCGTCGCTTCTGTGCCAGGGCATGGGCGCGGCAGAGGCCGCGGCGCTCGGCGTGTGGCTCCACGGCCGCGCGGGAGAGCTTCTGGCGCAGGAAATGACCGCGTATTGTGCGAGCCCGCGGGAGCTCGTGACGCGGGGACTGGGCCTCGCGTTCCGGGAGCTGCTGGAAGCATAAAAAGGCAAAGAGGAACAAGGCCGCCGCATCGAATGATTCGGCGGCCTGTTTGATAGAAGTGAAGACAGGAAAAGCGCTCCCGAACGAATCGGGGGCGCTTTTGCCTATTTTAACAGAGGATGGAAAGGATCACTTTTTGCCAGGAATGCGGTTCGGGTCATCGGCGTGCTTGACAACAAGGCTGGTGAGAGCGAACAGCGCAACGGCGTTGGGGATGACCATGAGGTTATTGAACATGTCGCTCAGCTCCCAGACGAGGTCGTTGGACATCATCGTGCCGAGGAAGATGAACACGAGCGCGAGGACGGTGTAGACCACGGTGCTCTTCTTGCCGAAGAGGTAGGAGACGTTGATCTTGCCGAAGAGGTTCCAGCTCAGGATCGTGGAGAAGGCGAAGAAGAACAGGCAGACGGCGACGAACATGTTGCCCGCACTCTCGCCGAAGACGACGCCGAAGGCGGTCTGGGCGAGGTTGGCCTTGCCGAGCACGCCGGTGATGTCACCGACATAGCCGCTCGCGAGAGGGCCGTCCGCCGTGTAAAGGGTGGAGATGATGACGAGCGCGTTGAGCGTCAGGACGACGAAGGTGTCGATGAACACGCCGATCATGGCGACGACGCCCTGGTCGTGCGGGCAGTCAACATTCGCGAGGGCGTGGGCGTGCGGGGTGGAGCCCATACCGGCCTCGTTGGAGAACAGGCCGCGCTTGGCACCCTGGGAGATCGCGGTCTTGATGGCGTAGCCGAAGCCGCCGCCGATGATGGCCTGGGGCTGGAAGGCATACTTGAAGATCATGCCGATGGTGGCGGGGACGTACTTGATGCGGACGATCAGGACGATCAGGCCGCCGAGCAGGAAGATAGCCGCCATGATGGGGACGACCTTCTCCGTGACGGAGGCGAGGCGCTGTACGCCGCCAAGGAAGATGAACGCGCAGATCGCGACGAGGATGATACCGACGATCCAGGAGGGAATGCCGAAGGCGGTCTGCATCGTGGAGCCGATGGAGTTGGACTGCACCATGCAGCCGAAGAAGCCGAGTGCCAGCGTGATGGCGACGGCGAAGAAGCCGGCGAGGAACTTGCCGAAGCCGCCCTTAAAGGCCGTCGTGATGTAGTAGACAGGACCGCCCTTGACGTTGCCGTCCTTTTCGACGATGCGGGTCTCCTGGGCGAGCGTCGCTTCCGCGTAGATCGTGGCCATGCCGAGGAAGGCGATGATCCACATCCAGAAGATGGCGCCGGGGCCGCCGGTCAGGATCGCGCCGGACGCGCCGACGATGTTGCCCGTACCGACCTGAGCGGCGATGGCGGTGGCGAGCGCCTGGAACGAGCTCATGCCGCTGTCATGCTTCTTGCCGCGCAGCGACAGGTTGCCGAACACGCTGTTCCAGCCCTCTTTGAAGCAGCGCAGCTGCACGAAGCGGGTCTTGATGGAGTACCACAGGCCCACGCCGAGCAGCAGGAACACGAGAATGTAGTTGCTCAGGTAGGTGTTGATGTTGCATACAATGGGATACAGGGTGCTTTCGATGGATTCAAACATGGTTATCTCTCTCCTCTAAAAACAAAAGAAGTTGCCGATACGAAAATCAGCAACTCCGGAAGTAGCATTCAGTTGAGCGGGGAGGAGAAACGGTGCGACGACGAAAAAACGTCCTGCTTCTCTGTCCCTTTGCCTGAGAGATTCGACCACCATGGTCTTGCACCTTCGGCACTCAATTCAATGAGTTCTCCAGAGTTTCCTCGGCTTCCGGTTTGCGAGATCCCGAAAGCGTCATCGGTAGATATTCGTTTGTTTCAGCAGTAAAAGCGTAACATGCCGTAAAGAAGAAGTCAAGAGAAGCGGCGGCTTCAAAACCGCCAAAGATTCATCAAAAATATTATGCAAATTGATGATGAACTTTTATATTTTTAATAAATGGAAAATGGAATACCATTCCGAAAAGGAATCACGCCGCAAAACATTAAAAAATGCGGGTGGAGCATGAAAAAAGAGCGCGGCTTTTATCAAAAGCCGCGCTCTTTTGCGCTTTTTTGGGGAATATCAGCCGTTTTCCCGGCCGGACAGGCGGTCGGGCGTGTGGGAATGCTTGACGACGTGGCTCGTCAGGGCGAGCAGGGCGATGGCGTTGGGGATGACCATGAGCTGGTTGAGCATGTCGCTCAGCTCCCAGACGAGGTCGTTGGACATCGTGGTGCCGAGGAAGATGAAAATCAGCGCGAGCAGCGTGTAGACGTTGGCGCTCTTTTTGCCGAAGAGGTAGACCATGTTAATCTTGCCGAACAGGTTCCAGCTCAGGATCGTGGAGAACGCGAAGAAGAACAGGCAGATCGCGACGAACATACTGCCCGCCTTGTAGCCGAACACCGTGCCGAACGCGCACTGGGCAAGGTTCGTCTTATTGAAGGTGCTGCTCAGCGCCGCTGCGCCGCAGCCGGCGAGCGGGCCGTCGCCTGCGTAAAGTGTGGAGATGATGACGAGGGCGTTGAGGGTCAGGATGACGAACATGTCGATGAACACGCCGATGATGGCGACGGTGCCCTGCTCGTGCGGATTTTTGACGTTGGCGAGCGCGTGGGCGTGGGGCGTGGAGCCCATACCGGCCTCGTTGGAGAACAGGCCGCGCTTCGCGCCCTGGGAGATGGCGAGCTTGATGGCGTAGCCGAAGCCGCCGCCGACGATGGCCTGCGGCTCAAAGGCGTAGCGGAAGATCATGGCAAAGGTCTCGGGAATGTACTTGATGCGAACGACAAGCACGATGAGGCCGCCGAAGAGGAATACCGCCGCCATGAGCGGCACGACCTTTTCCGTCACGGACGCAAGGCGCTGCACGCCGCCGAGGAAGATGAAGGCGCAGATGACGATCAGCACGATGCCGACGACCCAGGATGGGATGCCAAACGCGGTCTCCATCGTTGCGCCGATGGAGTTGGACTGCACCATGCAGCCCATGAAGCCGAGCGCCAGCGTGATGGCGACGGCGAAGAAGCCCGCGAGAAACTTGCCGAATTTCCCCTGGAAGGCTGTCGTAATGTAGTAGACAGGACCGCCCTTGATCGTGCCGTCGAGCTCGACGATGCGCGTCTCCTGCGCGAGCGTCGCTTCCGCGTAGATCGTGGCCATGCCGAAAAACGAGATGACCCACATCCAGAACACCGCGCCCGGGCCGCCGGTGAGGATCGCGCCCGCGACGCCGACGATGATGCCGGTGCCGACCTGGGCGGCGATGGCAGTGGCGAGCGCCTGAAACGAGCTCATTCCGCCGCCGCTCTTCTTGCCGTTGAGGGTGATGTTGCCGAACACGCGGTTCCAGCCCTCCTTAAAGCAGCGGACTTGCACGCAGCGCGTTTTGATCGTGTACCAGATGCCGACGCCGAGCAGCAGGATGACCAAAACGTAGTTGCTGAGGTATTCGTTGATGGTCTGAACGATAGGGAAAAGGGTGGTCTCGAATGATGAAGCCATGATGCTCTCCTTGTATTGTAAAGTCGAAAATGCAAAAAATAAAAAGCTGCCGATCCAACAGAAGATCGACAGCTTAAAAAACAATAGAGAGAAAAAGTGAGGACGGAAAAACCGGCATGGTGCCGATGCTCTCCGTCCTTTTGCCTGAGAGATTCAGCCTTAACAATTTTAGCCAAGGTCTTGCCCCTTCGGCACCCAACTGAATGAGTTCTCCAGAGTTTTCCAGCGCTTTCAGTTTCAAAAAGATCCCGAAAACCGTGTATCTTCGCTCGTTGCAGCGAAAAAGAGGGTAACATGCCGTAAAAATCTTGTCAAGAAAATGACCTCGGCGAAAATGACAAAAAATGTGCAGATTCGATGTGCAAAATGACAGAAACCTTGCAAACGTTAATTGGAAACGGATTTGCCCTGTAATTTTTCAAGCACATCGCGGGCAAAACGTTCGGTTGCGGCGCTGGGCGAAACGTTGCGCAGCATGCAGAGGTCGACGGTGCGCGGCGGGATGGAAAAAGCGGTGGAAAGCTCGCGGATCTCGCCCGCGGCGAGCTCGCCCTGGACGAATTCGCGCGTGACGCCCGCAACGCCGAAGCCAATCTTCGCCAGGTCGACAAGAAGGCTGCGCGCGCCGAGCTCGATCTCCGGCGTGAGCCTGACGCCGCTTTGGAGAAAGTATTTTTCAAGGTAAGTGCGCGAGGAGGCCTTCTTTTCAAGAAGAATGAGCGGGAATGCGGCAATCTCCTCGGTCGTGTAGGCGCGGGTGAAGTCGCAGGGGTAGTCCGGCGCGGCGACAAAGCAGGAATGCGTTTCAAAGCAGGGGATGTGCTCTAAGTCGTCCGCGTCGCCGGGGGCGCTCGCAAAGGCGATATCGACCCTTCCGGCGCGGAGAAGCCCCAGCACCTTATAGCTGCGGCCGCTGATGATGCGGATGTGGATGTTGGGATAGCGGCGGTGGAAGGCGTCGAGATGCGGCAGCAGGAATTGACTTGTCACCGTGTCGCTCGCGCCGATGACGAGCGTGCCGGCCTGAAGCGTGCGCGACTGCTGGAGCTTATCTTCTCCGGTCTCGAGAAGACCCATGGCGCTGCGCACATATTCAAATAAGAGGCGGCCGTCCTCGGTGAGCGTGACGCCGCGCGGCGAGCGCAGGAAAAGACGCGTGCCGAGCTGCTGCTCGAGCTGCTTGACGCTCTGGCTGACGGCGGACTGCGAAAGGTAGAGATTCTCCGCTGCCAGGGAAATATTCCCGGCCTCGGCGACCTCGCGGAAGACGCGGTAAAGCTCCAGCTTGACCATTTGGCAAACCCTCCTGATCTTAAACCATAAGAATGATTTATATTTATTATCAAAAAACGATGCTTTACTTATCCCTATACCGTGATTATAATACTAGACTGTATGACTTTGCAAGAGCGCCTTGTGCGCTGACTATAAAATAAAAAGGAGATCAAGATGAGAACGATCGGAACTGTCGTGCGCGGCGTGCGCGCACCCATCATCCGCGAGGGAGATAACATTGCTGAGGTCGCTGCCGCTTCCGTGATGGAAGCGTGGAAGGAAGCGGGCATCGAGCCGCGCGACCGCGACGTCGTCGCCGTGACGGAATCCGTCGTGGCGCGTGCGCAGGGCAACTACGCAACGCTCGACCAGATCGCGAAAGACGTGCGCGAAAAGACCGGCGGCGGCACCGTGGGCGTCGCGTTCCCAATCCTGAGCCGCAACCGCTTCTCCCTGCTGCTGCGCGGCATGGCGATGGGCTGCAAGAAGATCGTGCTGCTGCTCTCCTACCCCTCTGACGAGGTGGGCAACGGCCTTGTCGACTGGGACAAGCTCGACGAGGCGGGCGTCGACCCGTACAGCGATGTTCTGACGCTCGAACAATTCCGCAAGAAATTCGGCGCGGCGGTGCACCCGTTCACGGGCGTCGACTACATCGACTTCTACTCCGGCATCATCACCGACGCCGGCGCTGAGGTCGAGGTCATCTTCGGCAATCGCGTGCAGACGCTGTGCGACTACACCGACGCCGTCATCACCTGCGACATCCACACCCGCGCGCGCAGCAAGCGCCTGCTCAAGGCCGCTGGCGCCCGCGTGGTGCTCGGCCTCGACGATCTGCTCAACAGAAGCGTCGACGGCAGCGGCTACAACGCCGAATACGGCCTGCTCGGCTCCAACAAGGCGACCGAGGAGACCGTTAAGCTCTTCCCGCGCGACTGCATGGTCGTTGCCGAGGAGCTGGGCGAGAGACTCAGCAAGGCCAGCGGCAAGCACATCGAGGCCATGGTCTACGGTGACGGTGCGTTCAAAGACCCCGTCGGCAAGATCTGGGAGCTCGCTGACCCCGTCGTCTCCCCCGGCTACACCAAGGGCCTTGTCGGCACGCCGAACGAGCTGAAGCTCAAGTACCTCGCCGACAATGACTTCGGCGATCTCAAGGGCGAGGCGCTGAAGGAAGCCATCGAAGAGCGCATCCGCGAGAAGACCAGCGAGAGCCTGGTCGGCAACATGGTGTCCGAGGGCACGACGCCCCGCCGCCTGACTGACCTGATCGGCTCGCTCTGCGACCTGACGAGCGGCAGCGGCGACAAGGGCACGCCCATTGTCTACATTCAGGGCTACTTCGACAACTATTCCAACGACTAAGCCCCAAACAGAACATAAAAAATCGCACCTCGAACGAGGTGCGATTTTTTGCGCTTGTTTTTTGTTATTCGGCGCGCTTGCGCGTCTTTTCGAGCGCATCGGCGGCGGCGTTCAGCCATGTGCCCTCGAACTCTTCGATCTTGCCCGCGTCCACAAGGGCGGCGAGCTTCGGGTCGATGGGCATCTGGGCGAGCAGGGAAAGATTGTGACGCTTTGCGGCCTCTTCGCTCTTGCCCTCGCCGAAGAGATAGATCTTTTTGCCGCAGTCAGGGCAGGCGACATAGCTCATGTTCTCCACGACACCGACGATGGGGACATCCATCTTTTCAGCCATCTTCACGGCCTTCTCCACGACCATGGAGACAAGCTCCTGCGGGGAGGTGACGACGATGATGCCGTCGAGCGCGATGGACTGGAAGACGCTCAGCGGCACGTCGCCCGTGCCGGGGGGCATGTCGACGAACAAATAGTCCACATCCCAGGCGACATCCGTCCAGAACTGCTGGACGACACCGCCGATGACGGGGCCGCGCCAGATGACGGGATCGGTCTCATCCTCCAAAAGCAGGTTGATGGACATGACCTCGATGCCGCTGTGGCTGACGCAGGGGTAGAGCGCGGTCTGCGTGCCGACGGCCTTGTCGTGCACGCCGAAGGCCTGCGGGATGGAGGGACCGGTGATATCGGCGTCCATGACGCCGACCTTGTAACCGCGGCGGTGCAGCGTGACGGCAAGCTGGCTCGTGACCATGGACTTGCCGACGCCGCCCTTGCCGGACACAACGCCGAACACCTTGCCGATGTGGCTTTCGGGGTGCGGTGCTTTGCGCAAGGATTGCGGCGTTGCACGCTCAGCGCAGCTCTCGCCGCAGGTAGAGCAATTATGGGTGCATTCGCTCATAGATCAGTATTCTCCTTTGCTGCGTGGTGTGCCGTCAGCTTAACGACGGCGCGCTTAGTTTATACCGTTTGCGCGCGGAAGTCAACCGCGCGCGGCTTGGCAAATTACGCCTTGCCCTCATCGCCGAAGAGCTCGTCGGCAGCTTTCTTGGCCTCGGTCTCGCTCTCGTTCAGGCGGGCGCGGATCGCGGTGAGCAGGTCTTCACGCGACTTGCGGATGTCGGGGTGGGAGTGGAGCAGGCGGCGCTCGAAGATATCCGCACCGTCACGCAGCATGCGGGCGCGCTCGCGCACCTCGGCACGGCGCTCGGCCTTGCGCTCCTGGCTCTCCTCACGCTTTTCGGCGACATAGTCCTTGAGCTCCGATTGCAGCTCACGCAGCTTGCCCATCTGGGCGCTGAGCTGGATGGCGCTGCGGATGGAGAGCACGGTGTCCATCAGATAGATGCCGAAGATGAAGGACGCGAGCGGCACGGTGATGGTAGGGCCGAGATTCACGATGTGCTCCCACAGCCAGGGCTGGACAAGGTGGCACAGCAGCACGCACGCAAGGCCAAAGCATGTGGAGTTCAGAAGGCACACACGGCCATTGATCTGGAATTTATAATGGGAGTAGTCCCACCAGCGCATGTGGAAGAGCTTTTCCATGATCCAGCTCGTGAAGTATTCAAGGATCGACGTGACGATCGCACCGAAGATGAACGTGAGCACCGGATTCTGGAAGCCGCCGTGCAGAAGATACAGCACGAGCAGCGCGCCATGGCCGTAAATGGGGCAGAGGAAGCCGTTGAGGAAGCCTCTCTTTTCGCAGATGTGACCCTTGGGGATGGAGCAGTATAGCATCTCGCCGCACCAGCCGAGGGTGCTGTACGCGATGTAGAGCAAAAACAGATCGCAGAGGTCTTCGAAGTTGGAAGGCAGGGGAAGGGCTTGCAGTGTGGTCATTCAATTTCTCCTTTATCAATTTGGAATTATAGGGACAGGAATGTGACGCCGTCGCGGCCGGAGAGATACGCGCTCTCGCGGTGCTGACAGGTGAAAAGCAGAATTTGACGGGATTTGCTTTCCTCTAATAAAAGCTCGAGCGCGGCGCGGCAGCGCTCGTCGTCGAAGCGGACAAGTGCGTCGTCGAGCACGATGGGCGGGGGATCGTCCGCGGGCAGGGCGCTTTCGCAGATGGCGAGGCGCACGGCAAGATACAGCTGGTCGAGCGTGCCGAGGCTCAAAAGCTGTGCGTCATGGGAAACGCTCTCGCCCGTTTCGCCCGCCTGCGCGGAAAACGTGCGGTCAAGCAGGACGCTTTCGTATTTGCCGCCCGTCAGGCGGGAGAAAAGCTCGCCGGCGCGGCGGCTGAGCGCGGGAGAAAAGCGGTTTTGCAGTGCGGTGTTCGCGCTTTGCAGCGATTCCATCGCGAGGGCGATGGCATCGTATTCCGCTTGTTTTTGTGCAAGCTCGTCGCGCTTCTGCGTGAGTGCGGCTTCAAGCTCGGCGGCGTCGCCGATGGCGCGGCAGCGGCCGGAGGTGTAGTCAAAGGTGCTCTGCGCTTCACGACGGCACCGTGCGAGCGCGTCGAGCGCAGTTTGCAGCTCCGCACGGGAGCGTGCGGGGCGCACAACTGGCTCGTCGGGAACGTCACCCTTCGGCGCGCGGGCGGAAAGCAGCTCGCAGCGCAGCGACAGGTCGCGCGCCTCGCACGTCAGGGCGTCCAGTTCGGCGTATTTTTGCAGCGCGGCGTCGAGATATGCGCCAACGCGGGAGATGTCGCCCGCGGGGATGAGCACGAGCAGCTCGCGCACGGCGGCATCATACAGCTTTTGCTGTGCGGCGGCGTCAGAACGCGCATCGCGCAGGGCTTGCTCTAAGACACCGCGCTTTTCCTCATATGCGGCGCGAACTTTGCGTGCGTTGTTCCAGTTTAAGACAAGAAGTGCAGCCAGCGCAGCGCCGGAGACGATGCACCCGGCCAGAGCGACAGGGCTGGGCAATGCGGAAACAAATATAAAGAGCAGCAATAGCACGGCACTTACTATTATATAAGGTAATAGTGAGCGCGGGCGCTCGGCGGGTCTTGCGTCAAAATCAGACAGGGCAGCTTCGGCGTCATCACAGCGCTTCTGCGCGTCCGCGGCCTCAACCTTGAGGGAAGAGAGCGCGTTGAGCCTTGCGCGGCCCTGCTCCAGCGCGTCGCGTGCGGGCACATTCTGTTCAATCAGCGCGCGGCGAAGATATTCGGCTTTGCTTTCGGCGCTCTGCCATGCCTGCTGCGCTTCCACGGCGGCGTGGCGGGCGTCCTGCGCATCGCAGAGATCGTGTGCGCGGAGCTGTTCGCGCAGCGAGGCTTCCTCGGCATCGAATGAGGCGAGGGCTTCCTCGGCCTTGCGCTTGCTGCGCGTGAGCTGCGACAGTTCCTCGAGCGCGCGCTCCTGTGCGCTGATCTCGGCCTCGAGCGCGGGAATGCGGCCGGACTTGTTGTATTTGCGGGCGTTGAGCTGCTTTTTGAGCGCGGCGGACGCTTCGCTGAACGACTGGCCCTCCTCGCCCGTGGTGATGAGCGCGGCGATGCGGCGCTCGAGTTCGGCGCTCGCGTCGACCGTCAGACTGCTCTGGCGGATGAACGCGCTGCGCTCGTAGACCTCGCACGGGACGCTGAGCAGCGTTTCGCCGCAGTCGGCGGCGGTCAGACCGTCGACCGCTTCGCCGCTGCCGGTGTAGACGGCGGAAAAGCGGCCCATGGGACTATTCGCGCGCGCGGTGTCGCGCTGCAACGTAATGTCGCCCTTTTGACATGTGAGCGCCAGCGTGCCGCGCATCGGCGAGAGCGACCAGGGAGCGTAGCGGTTCTTATCTGCCATCGCCCCACGTTCCCGCGGCGGAAAGCCGTAGAGCATCACGCGAAGAAAC
>UMCX01026834.1_pt1 | contig 11465 bp, 10 predicted proteins | sample 1964341 | NCBI WGS metagenome assembly UMCX01 (sample SAMEA4835979, study PRJEB28245) | human gut metagenome | biome: gut microbiome; material: fecal sample | place: Denmark | collected 2008
AATGTCAGTCTTTGACCGATCAAGTCGGCAGGTGAGATGACAACGACGAGTTCTTTAATGCGGGGCTCGTCAAGGAGCACTTGAACCGAGCGTTCCAGCATCGTTTTACCGGCGATAAGTTCATATTGTTTGGGGCTGCCGGTGCCCATTCTTGAACCGACTCCCGCAGCAACGACGACTGCGCCGAAGACGGGTTCTTCCTTGTCCGGATTCATAGCTAAACCAATTATTAAAGTTGGGTAATAGTTTAGAGCAAACCGTGAGACGGTACTTAATCGCTCGTCGGCTCAAAATCCGCAGAAGCATCAAGCTCTTGAACGCTGTGGCTTCTCGGCGGAACGTACTGAAGTTCAGCATGCTCGGACGTCCTTTCAAGGAGCGCCGCTTCTCGTCCTGCAATTCTGCCGAATACCACGGCATCGGTTAAGCCGATGCCGCCCAAGCGGTCTTTTCCGTGAACACCGCCTGAGGCCTCACCGGCAACGTAAAGGCCGGCAATGGGTTCTTCGGAGGTATTTAAGACTTGAGCTTTTTCATTGAATTTAAGGCCGCCGCAGCAATAATGAACGCCCACTCTTTCCTGCCCGACGTAGAAGGGCGGGTAAGTGATGGTTTGAAGCATGACTTTTTTACCAAAGTCTTTGTCGACGCCTTTGAGAACAAACTCGTTGTAGCGGGTAACCGTTTCTTCCAAAGTTTCCGCCGGGCAGCCGATGAAGGCAGCGGCCTGCCGAAGCGAATCAAATTTTTTCACTGCTCCGTCGGCAAGCTTGTTCTCAAGAGATAAACCTTTTTTGGACTGAGAGTCAGTGATCACCCACATCGCTCTTTGAGGCTGTTTCAATAGCTCGGCGAGCACATCTCCGTGAGACGCCCCTTCATTGACAAACCGAAGACCGTTTTTGTTCAGATAGATGTCTGCGCCGGTGTAGTCGACGAGACGTCCGCCGAGGAAGCAAATCCTTTGAATCTTATCCAAATCAACCGTAGCTGCGTGGAAGGGCTTGGTAAATTCCAACGCATCACCCCAAGCGCCGTCAAGATATCTGCCGCCCGGATTCGCCGTCGAGGGCATAAGCGCCGAGATTTCAGGATTGAATTTGCGGCATAAAGCGTTGTTTGCCGAATATCCGCCGGTTGCAATAACCACGGCATTGCCGCGGATGTAGATCACTTCATGGTTTTTGCTTTTAACAACGACACCGTTGACGTTGCCGGAAACCGGATCCTGAAGAAGGTCGGTGACCGGCTGTTCATACAAAAAGCGGACGCCGCGTTCGCGTGCTCTCTGATTGAGTTTGAATATGTAGTGAGAACCGGTGAAACCTTGGATCGTTCTGAAAGCGTAAGCCGAGGGAGAGCCGACGGCGACATAAGGTTCCGGGTTCCAAACCAGGCCGTGCGTTTCCAGCCAATCCATGGCCGCCTCACTCTCAGAGAGCAAAAGCCGAGCTAAATCTTTATTGCCGAGTCCGCCTCCGACTTCCATCATTTCTTCCAGGACTGCGTCTACCGAAGTGTGAATTCCAAGCGGTTCAAGACGTTTCGGAGAGACGGCAAGGAAGGATCCGGTAGATAAACGGGAGTGTCCGCCGAGCACGGGAAGCTTTTCAATAACGAGAATGCGATCGGCACCGTTTTCAGAAGCGGACAAAGCGGCTGATAAACCCGCTAAGCCGGAGCCGATCACAATGACATCCCATTGCTGTCCGAGGTTCATGGGAGCCTGAGCAAAAGAGACGGCGGGAGCCGCAGCTAAAGCGCTCAAACTCGTCAAGCCGGCGAGAAACTCTCTTCTGATCATTTCGCGGAAGCTTCGTTAAGCAGGATCAGTGCGCGCGTAATTTCAGCCACAGAATCCATTGCAAGTTTTTCGGAGGCTCGGCTTCGATGCATTTTGATCGTAGGCACGGAGAGTTCGAGGCGGTCGGCAATTTCTTTATTGGTCAGCCCCTCGGCGACCAGAGACAGGACTTCTTTCTCTCGATTGGTGAGCTGTCGGTAGCGGCGCTTTAATGCATTTAATTCGTTGACTTCTTCCGCTCGACGGATGCCGAGCTCAACCGCTTTCGTAACTTCTTGATTTAACCGTTCTGGATCGACAGGCTTTTCCAAGAAGGTCAGGGCGCCTTTGCTCATGGCGTTCACTGCCATCTGAATGTCGCCGTGTCCGGAAAGGAAAATCAGCGGGAAATGAGCAAAGCCGCGCTCAATGAGCGTTTCCTGCACTTCAAGCCCGGTCATCTGCGGCATGCGCAAATCTAATACGGCGCAGCCGGGAATACTGAGGTTGTCGCGGACCAAAAACTCCGCTGGAGAGTTATAAGCAGCCACTTTCCAGCCGAGGACCTCCAGCAGGATCTTGGTAGAAAACAATAAACTTTCGTCGTCATCGACGAGGCGGATCAAGGTATGTTCTTTATTCATTGATTTTTTTTCTCCGGATCTTTGGTCGCTAAACGATCAATCATAAGTTCAGCGCGTACGCCGCCTTTTGCCAGGCGTTCAAAGTGCAGCGACGCCGAGTGCATATCGGCGATCTCACGCACAATGGAAAGGCCCAACCCAAGGCCTTCAGGCTTGGTGGACTCAGCGGCGTGCTCCAATCGTGTGAACTGCTCGTCGCTTAGGACCAGACCGTTATTCCAAACGGTGACCTTCCAGCGTTTGCCTACCGGCTCTAACGAAACGCCGAGCTTGGGTCTGCCGGACTCTTTACTGGCAGCTGCGGCATTTCGAATTAAATTCAAAATTAAAAGTTCCAAGGAAAGAGGATCGGCTAAAACCGGCGCTGTGGCCGCGTCCGTTCGGAAGGGAACTGCTGTTTTGGCTTCTTCCTGCTGATGGAAGGTGCGGATCGCTTTTTCTACGATCCGAACTAAATCGTATTCAATATGTGCAGGCTGCTCTTTTTTTGCAAATTTGCGCACCGAATCCACGATACGGGAAATGCGTCTGGTTTCCGCATCCATGTTCTCCACGACGGTCTTGGTCAATGGGTCTTCTGCCATTTTGTCGTTCAGTCGCAGTTTCAAGACGGCTGCATAGTTCAGCAGTGCGCCTAGGGGCTGTTTCAACTCATGGGCAATGATGTTAGACATCTGCGAGATGACGCCTGAGCGCTCGATATGAGAGAGCCGTTTGCGGCCGAGGACGGCCTCTTGTTCTGCGGCGTTCTTGGCTTCCAGTGCACCTTTGAGCTCTGCCGTCCGTTTGTTGACCAAATGATGGACGCGCAGCTCGTTGCCGATTAAAAACAGCAGGATCGTTAGCAGGATCAGTAGCTCAGTTTTATACCGTTGAAGAAGGGCGCCCAAAGAGTAGTCCCTGAGGTTCTCGTACATACCGAACTTCAGATCTTTCATCAGTCGGAGCACTTCCGTGTAATCGTAACCGGCAGCCCATTCGTTGCCTTGGAAAGGCGACATCGTAAAGAGGGTGCGAACGACGTCTTTGACGATGTCGTCAGGTGCGTTCGCCAGCGAAGAAATCACAATGCCGGGATAAAGCGCACGAGTAGAGCGGCGGCAGTAGAAGGGCGACTCATCCTTGGCATTATCGTAAGGCTCGATCACTTTCAGTGAACCCGGAGCCACGAAGCCTACTCCTTCGTAAGCCTCAAGAAGGCAAGTCGGAAGAATACCCACGTCGCTCGATCCGGCAAGAACTTCTTCTACGGCTCCGAGGTGACGTTCACGGGTGAATCGTTCGCTTCCGAAGAAACGGTTCGGAGCGTAGCCGTGCTCCTTGAGTTCTCCTAACGCTGCCCACCATTCGCTTAAATTTTCGTTGTTGGCCGCAGCAACGCGTTTGCCCTTCATATCGGCGATGGTGTTGATGTCGTTTCGGTCAGCGCGTGTAATAAACACTGAACCCACAGACGCACTGGTCTTAGAAGAGAAAACCGACTTCAAAGCAGCAATGTCGTGAGCGTTCAATTGGGGAATCGCCGCAAGCTGAAGATAAATCTCGCTCGGAACAAAGAGTAAATGAGGCTTCAGGACATTGATTTCTTCTAAGAAATCGTGGTTTGAAATATCAAAAGCTTGAATCGGTATTTGTGCCCGAGCTGTGACTTTAGAAAATCGAAAGTCGGGTAGACGGCGTGCTCAGTGGTTTCAGACGGCAGGATTCCGATGTAGGCGACTCTGACTTCCCGAAGCTGAGTCGGTTCCTCCGCCTGAAGCGGATGAGCCGCCAGCAGCGCGCCGGCGCATAAAGAAAGCCAGAGTTTCCTAAACAACATCAAATCCTTGGGTGAAAGTGGTGAACTTATTATCTAAAAGGCTCGCGTTCAAAGAAAGTCGAGAAAACGAGCATGACGGCGTATCTCAATTGTCCGAGAACCGCAGTTCCGGACAAAACAAAGCCGCCTCGAAAGGCGGCTGCATGCGGTTGATCTATATGTTAGCCTGGGAACTTATCCAGATCGAAGAAGATCTTGCTCTGTTCCAGACGAGACTTCGGACGAGTACGGTTGTGGTCGTCTTCGGCGTCGTAGCCCAAGGTCACGACGAGGACGGAATGCACACCGTAGTTATCAAGATTCAGGAGTTTATCCATCTTGTCTTCATCGAAACCTTCGATCGGTGTGGAATCAATGCCGAGGGAGGCGGCGCCGTAAAGCAATGCTGTCATTGCGATATAGGCCTGCTTAGTTTCCCAGTTGAGAGTTTGGCCGGTACGTTCACGCAGATCAATAAAGAATTTTCTGGATTCGAAGCATTCTTTGGCAATTTCTTCGTTGGCAATGCGGCCGTCTTTGATTTCCTGGTCGAGAAGGGTGTGCTGGAATTTGTCGTCCAAACCCTTTCTGACGGCGATCACGATAAAGTCGGAGCAAGTGTCGATGCGGTTCCAGTTGAAGTCGGCAATTGCCGGACGAACGCGTTTCTTGGAATTGTCGCTTGTGCCCCAAAGGAAGACCCAAGGCTGGCTGTTGACGGAAGAAGGAGAGAGCTGAAGAATTGTCTTTAATTTTTCGACGTCATCACGAGGAATCTTTTTGTTGACATCGAATTTTTTAGCGGTAAAACGCTGTTCGGAAAGCTTTACGAAATCCATTATCGCGTCCTTTAAAAATCTTTAGTTTGAGAATAATCCAAGGAAATATAACAGTCTAATCATCCAAAAGTAAGACTGGAAGTCTCTGACATCTCAAAAAAAACATTGATGTTATGAATTCGGCCGCTAATCGACAAAATCATTAATACCAATGGCCAAGAAGGAATTACACTAAAGAAGTTGTGCAGCGTTAAATTTATATGAAAAAGATTTTGGTGACCGGCTCCAACGGCTATATCGGAAACGCCTTGGTGCTGGCTTTGTTGAATCGGAAAAAAGAATTTACCGTGCGGGCAGCTGCCCGCAGAGGTTCGATTCTTAATTCCAAGTCCTTTGAGACGGTTCGGCTCGGAAGCCTGGAAGAAAGTCTGGACTACGTTGAAGCCTTTAAAGGCTGCGACGTCCTGATCCATTGCGCTTCCCGCGGTTCGATGCGCGGTCACGAGGGCTGGCTCGACGAAGCTGCGCTGCACAGAATTAATGTCTTAGGGACGGTTCACATGGCGCGCGAAGCGCACCGCGCCGGCATCAGCCGTTTCATTTTCCTAAGTTCTCTGCAGGTGAACGGTCCCGAGACCCCGGCCGGGAAACGTTTCTATGCTGACTCTTTGCCTCGGCCGAAGTCTCCGATCGGCAAAGCGCTCCTGGAAGCAGAAAAAGAACTGACTCGTGTCGGCGAAGAGACGGGCATGGAAATTGTGATCGTCCGTCCTCCGCTGATTTACGGTCCCGACTGCCAAAACCTCTTCGGCGAAGTCAAGATCATGGTGGATTACTGTCTGCCGCTTCCGCTGAGATCCTGCAAGAGAAACCACCGTTCTTTAGTCGGAATCGACAACCTTGTTGATTTTCTTATTTGCTGCGCGACACATCCGGATGCCGCCAACGAAACCTTCTTGGTTAGTGACGGTGTCGATCTTTCGACGCTCAATATTTTTAAGCTGCTGGCTAAAACGCACCATCGGCCGTGTCTGCTGTGGCCATTTCCGCCGATCCTTGTCCGACTGTTTAACAGTTACATCGGACGTCAGGCTTGGGAAGAGTTCTTCTTCCAGAGCCAAGTGGCCGACATTCATAAAGCTCAGCTGGTTCTCGGCTGGACTCCTCCGCTTTCGGTTGAACAGTCCTTCCGCCGCTCTTGGGACGAGAATTTTTATCTCGGTTCTCATACGAGCTCGAAATAGCCTTCCTTTTTGAATTTGTTTCTCCGATTGTTTTAGATTAATCGTCTCGGAGAAGGATTGAGATGACGACTCTTTTGCAAATTCTTGCGGCGACGCTTTTGTCGTCGATTTTGTCCATTGTTTTAGCGGGACTGATCAGCTTTAAGTTTCTTGACCGGTACATGAGCAAGATGCTCTGTATTTCGGCCGGTCTTTTGCTGACAGTAGCCTTTACGCATTTGCTTCCTGAAGCCTTTGAGATTCAAGAGAATGCGGTTTCGGTCGGCTGGACGCTGCTGGTCAGCGTTTTATTTTTGTTCTGTCTTGAGTTCGCTCTGAGTCATCAGCATCACGGTCATGTGAACCCTCCGGAACACACCATTTCCGAGTACATCAAAGGAAGCCAAAAGAGAAGTTCCGGCGCCGGCAACGCCATCTTGATCGGGGATGCATTCCATAACTTTACCGACGGTATTTTGATTGCCAGCGCCTTTATGGTGAGCTCGGGCCTTGGCTGGGTGACGGCCTTGGCGATTTTGGCGCACGAGATTCCGCAGGAAGTAGGCGACTTTATGGTTCTGCTTCATTCGGGATTTGAACGCTCAAAAGCGCTCCTTTGGAACGTAATTTCCGGCCTTACTTCCATGCTCGGCGGTATCGCAGGCTACTTCCTCTTAGACCGAGTCGAATGGATGGTTCCTTATGCATTTGCCATCGCGGCAGCGAGCTTTATTTACATTGCTCTGTCTGACCTGATGCCGGAAATTGCTCATCAGGAAAAACCGGAACGTTTTTACGTTCAGTTATTCTTCATTCTGATCGGTGTCGCCATGGCTGTTTTGGCAACCGGAGGTCTGCACGAACATTGATCTGAAGCAGTCATCAGACGCAAAAAAGCCGCTCTCAATCATTACTTTGATTCGGAGCGGCTTTAATTATTAGACAATTACTTTCCGGTTGCTACCGGATTAGCGTCATCGTCAATCCACTGGCTCCATGAGCCAACATAAAGTTTCGATCCGTAAAGACCGCTTAAATCCATTGCAAAGAGGTTCGCGGAAGCATTGACACCTGAACCGCAGGAATTGATCACTTTGTCCGGTGCGCGGCCGTCCAGCAGCTTCAGAAAATCCTCACGCAGAACAGGGGCAGGTTTGAATCTTCCATCGGGAAGAAAGTTCTCGGAACCCGGGCGGTTGACAGCGCCGGGAATGTGGCCGGCTTTGTGGTCGATCGTTTCGCCTATGCCCTGGAAGCGTAGAGCAGGGCGTGCGTCCACTTCTAAGTATTCCTTCGTCTTCAAATTGTCCTGAACGGTTTCCATCGGAACGGGGACTTCGAGCGGCTCAAGCTCAGGAATCTTTCCGTCCTTTAACGGCTCTGTCGGCTTGTCCGTTACCGGTAGATTTTCTTCTTTCCAAGCGGTCATGCCACCGTCTAGGACGCAGACATTTTCCAGGCCCAGCCAGCGGAGCTCATACCAAAAGCGTGTTGCAAAGCCGAGGCCGCCCTGATCATAAAGAACAACCTGACGATCGGGACGGATGCCGAAATATTCCATGGATTGGCGGAATGTTTCTCTGCCCGGCATCGGATGGCGTCCGGTTCCCTGCGCTACTTTTCCGGTGACATAGCGGTCAAAGTCTACGAGTACAGCGCCCGGAATGTGCTCCTTGGCGTAAAGCTTGATACCGAGCTCCGGATCGGGAATGCTGCAGGAGCAGTCAAGAATGATGATGTTACGGTTTCCGCTGACTTTTTGATTCAGCATGAAAGCATGCAGCTCACGAGGCTCAATTAAAGTTGTGAAAATCATGAAACACCTCTGTTAAACGATTCCTCGATTTTAGGCTTCATTACAAATATTTGAAGGTAAGGCGGCAATGAATGAGTACACTTGAGCGCTTGAACGATTTTTGTGCAAATAGGCTCAAAATCTCATGTTTGACGCCTCAGCTTGAGTGAAAAGGGCTTAAATACCGAGATATGCCTGTAGGATTGTCAAAAAGTTGTTCGCTAACGTCTAAATGAGCGAAAATGCTCATGATACAAACAAATATAAGGATTATCGGAAATGGGAGAAAAGGCCCCTGAAATTTCTTCTCTGTCTTTTGAAGAAGCTCTTAAGGAACTGGAAGCCTTGTCGCAGCGCCTGTCTCAAGGCGGTCTGCCTCTGGAAGAATCTGTTGAAGCTTATGCCCGCGGCTCTGAACTGCGCAAACACTGCAATGACTTGTTAAAGCGCGCAGAAGACAGAGTACGTGAACTGGATCAAAAGTTCGGCAATCAGCAGGATGATGACGAACCTGAAGAAACCCCGGTAAGCCGCCGTTCCCGTCGAAATGACGACGATATCCCTTTCTAAGAAGTTATGACTGTTGCTTTTAAAGATTGGGTAAAGGCTTGCCAGCAGAGGGTTGAAAAAGCAGCTGAAAATAATCTTCCTCAGGAAGCTCTTATTCCCCAAAAACTCCATTCGGCTATGCGCTACTCCGTCATCGGAGGAGGTAAGCGCGTGCGTCCGCTGCTTGTTTATGCCGTCGGACAAATATTTGATGCCGATCCCGAAAACCTGGACCTTACGGCCTTAGCTGTTGAATGCGTCCATTCTTATTCCTTGATTCACGATGATCTGCCGTGCATGGATAACGACATACTGCGCCACGGTAAGCCCACTACTCATGCGGCTTTTGGTGAAGCAGTGGCCATGCTTGCAGGCGATGCACTCCAGCCGGAAGCCTTTCTGTTCTTAGTCAGAACGAAGCTGCCTGCTGAGCAGAGAATTAAGCTCCTCGAGCTTTTGGCCTACGCATCTTCCACGCGAGGCATGTGCGGAGGGCAAGCGATTGACCTGAGCGTCGTCGGCAATCAGAAGATGACGATTGAAGAGCTGCGCCTAATGCACTCGATGAAAACGGGGGCGCTCCTTAAGGCCTCCATACTTCTGGGTGCGTTTGCCGGAAAAAAGACTCCTTCACAGCACGATCTTTCGCAGCTTGAGGTTTATGGAAATGCTATCGGTTTGGCTTTCCAAATCGTCGATGACATTTTGGATGTCGTCGGCGATACGGCTGAGCTTGGTAAAACAGCCGGTAAGGATGCTTTAGAAGATAAACCGACTTACGTCAGCCTGCTTGGCCTGGAAAAAGCCAAAGAACTTGCTGAAGAACAATATTTAGTTGCCGCCAAAGCCGTTGAAGGGCTCAGCGAAGGTCTGAGCGGCAAAGAGCGCTTAATCGAAATCGCTGATTTCATCATCAAAAGGACACACTAAGAAGTAACCGGCGATGAGTACCATTCTCGAAACTATTAATTCTCCGGCTGACCTAAAAAAATTGTCGATGCCGGAGTTAAAGCAGCTTGCAAACGAACTTCGTACTTTCATTATCGATAACGTTTCCAAGACGGGCGGACACCTTTCGTCTTCTTTGGGAACCGTCGAGCTGGCTATCGCCATTCATTATGTTTTTGATACGCCGGAAGATCGATTAGTTTGGGACGTCGGCCATCAGGCTTATGCACATAAGATCCTGACAGGACGTCGGGACCGAATGCCGACACTGCGCCAGTACAAAGGCCTGTCGGGATTTCCGAAGCGTTCGGAAAGTCCCTATGACTGTTTCGGGACAGGACACTCGTCAACTTCCATCTCTGCGATTTTAGGTATGGCCGTCGCGGCAAAGACCTTAGGAAAGAAGGATCGGAGTCACATCGCAGTGATCGGCGACGGTGCAATGACCGCAGGTATGGTGTTTGAGGCCTTAAATTGCGCGGGCGACATGAAGGACCTTCGCCTGCTGGTGATCCTCAATGATAATGACTGTTCCATTTCTCCTCCGGTCGGAGCCTTAAAGAATCACTTTACACAGCTGATGAGCGGACAGTTCTACGCTCAGGCGCGAGACATCGGTAAAGCGATTGTGCGTCCGTTTCCGAAACTTTTCGATTTGACCAAACGGGCCGAAGAGTACAGCAAGGGCATGGTTGCTCCGCACTCCACGCTGTTTGAAGAATTCGGGATGAACTACCACGGTCCGATTGACGGACATGACCTCGAAGTGCTGATTCCGGTGCTTCAGAACATGAAACAGCTCAACGGACCGCTGGTGCTTCACGTTGTGACGCAAAAGGGCCACGGTTATGCGCCGGCTGTCGACAATCCGACCAAGTATCACGGTATCTCGCCGTTTGATTCAAGCAAAGGTATTGTTCCGTCTTCGCATGCAAAGACGTATACGGAAGTTTTCAGCGATTGGCTGCTGGACATTGCGCGTAAGGATCCCCGCGTCATCGCAATTACACCTGCGATGAAGGAAGGTTCAGGCTTAGTCGCTTTTGCTAAAGAGTTTCCGAGCCGCTTCTTTGACGTCGCGATTGCCGAGCAGCATGCTGCTACATTTGCAGGTGGCCTCGCTGCCGAGGGACTGAAACCCGTTTGCACTTTCTATTCGACTTTTTCTCAAAGAGCTTTTGACCAAATCGTTCACGACGTGGCCATTCAGGATCTTCCGGTTCTGTTTCCCCTGGACCGCGGCGGTCTGGTCGGGGCAGACGGTGCAACGCACCACGGTTCCTTTGATCTTTCGTTCCTGCGCTGCATTCCGAACCTTGTCATCATGGCGCCCTCAGATGAGAACGAATGCCGCCAGATGCTTTACACGGGTTATAAGCTAGATCATCCGGCTATTGTTCGTTATCCGAGAGGCAAAGGACCCGGCGTACCGGTTGAGAAGGAAATGCATCAACTTCCGCTCGGCAAGGCTCGCCGAGTGCGCACCGGAACTGCGCCGAAGGGTTCCAGAGTTGCGATGCTGGCTTTCGGAAGCATGCTTGCGGAGGCAAAAGCGGTTGCTGAAAAAATTGATGCCACCGTGTACGACATGCGTTTCGTGAAGCCGGTCGACGCTGATGCGATCGAAGAAGCTGCAAAAAATAATGATCTTTTAGTGACTCTGGAGGAAAATGTCATCATCGGCGGCGCCGGTGATGCGTGCCTTGAAGTTTTAGCCGCAAAAGGTCTTCTTGCGGATGTCCTTCAGATCGGGATCCCCGATCGTTTCATCCAGCAGGGAGATAACTTACATCTTTACCAAGAATGCGGTATGGATGAAGAATCGATTTTGAATAAGATTGAAGAACGTCTCAAAAGAGTAGAGTAATTTTGGAGCCTTCTTATGGAGCTCAAGACTGACGAACAAATTAAAAAGCTCAATACCTTCGGTGTTGACGCAAAAGCGA
>UMCX01038738.1_pt1 | contig 11404 bp, 6 predicted proteins | sample 1964341 | NCBI WGS metagenome assembly UMCX01 (sample SAMEA4835979, study PRJEB28245) | human gut metagenome | biome: gut microbiome; material: fecal sample | place: Denmark | collected 2008
TGGCTGCATGACTATCTCCAAGAAAATGTCCGCAGCCCCCTTGCCCAACACGCACGCTAAGATAGGCATCGCAATAATCGGCATGGCAATACATGGCAATAAGCAGGTAATCGGCGAGGCGGTGCATGGAGCAGGAATCCAACGAGCAAGAACCTAACGAGGCGACGGAAATCGTAGGCGGCAAAGTAGAGACCGTCGAGGTTTCCAGGCACCCCGAGGCTTCCATACCCGAGACTGATTTGTCTTTGGCTGATATCGAGCGCCGTCGCTCCCATCCGTTGCGTTGGGCGTTGATCATTCTTGCCGTACTGTGCGCCATCATCGCGCCATACTGGTTCGGTCGCTCGCTGGCGGTGAATAATACTGACTCCATTGTGGCCGTGCTCGGGGGAGTGTCTCCGCAAGGTATCGCACTGGTCGGTTGGGTGGCCGTGGTGATCACGTACGTCGGATTGGCGATGGCGGTGGTCGTCTCGCCGTCCTGGCCATGGCTGATCGTGTTCGTGCTCGGGCTGGCCTGTGAGCAGTTCATCGCGGGACTCAGCATGCTCAATCTCAACTTCTGGTATTCCACGTACGTGGTCTACGGCAAGCAGGCCGGTCTGGCGAATGCCGCGAACCTCGGCATTATGGGGGCGGCGATCGGCATCGCCGTATATGCCCTGGTGTTTGTTGGTCTGCTGGTGATTATCCGGAAGACCTCGCCGCTGAACGTACTGACCAAAAGCTGGGCGAGTTTCATTCTGTACTTCGTGATTGAAACCATCGCCCTGCTCGTGGTGTTGTTTGGCGGATTACTCACCACTGTGTGAGCGCACGTGAGTCGCCGTACGTCGCTCAGTACTCACCGCTCACTGCTCACCACCGCGCAAACCGTGTGCCCGATGTCTATTTAGAGGTGCAACACCCCCTGTTGGTCCTGCAATTATAGCAGTTCGTCGGCGAATGCCTCGGCGGGCCGGATTCAATTTGTAAGCGCAACGCTTGTGTTCGGGCTGGCTGCCTTCGATTGTAGCTTGGCGATCTCCTCGTCCCATACCTCGTTGGGCGTTTTGTAGCCGAGGAGCTTCATCGGGGTGTCGTTGATCTCACCGACGATCGCGTCGAGGTCCTCCTGGGCCAAGTCCCCGAACCCGGTTCCTTTGGGCAGATAGCGGCGGATCCTGCCGTTCCTGTTCTCGTTGCTGCCACGCTGCCAGGAACTGTACGGGTCGGCGAAGTACGTGAGCATGCCCAGCGCCTCGTCCACCAGCATGTGCAGGCTCGCCTCCGTGCCGTTGTCCCACGTGCGGTCGACGCGCGCGGCCGGCGGGATGTCCTTGAAGATCTCGTATTCGGCCCTGGCCGTGGCGGACGCGCTCTTGTCGTCGACGAGCCGGGCGAACAGCCTGCGGCTCCTGCGCTCCACCTGCGTGTTCATGCAGCGCCTCGACGGCGCGGCGCCGACCACCGTGTCCGACTCGAAATGGCCGAACCCCTTCCTGGATCCGACCGCCTCGGGCCGGTCCGCGATGGGCACGCGCATCGGGATGCGCGGCCCTTTCGCCTTCCTGCCCTTTTTCCTCGTCCGGCGTTTCCTGCCGCGCGCCAGGTACTGGCGCAGGTCCGCCTTCCTCTGCGCGGCCAGCGCCGAATAGAACGGACCCGAGGTCCACGGCCCGGTCTTCAGCCGTTTCGGCCGGTAGGGACGGTACGACCCGTTCTCGTTGGACGCGAACCACAGGCCGCGCCTCAGCTCGCGTGACACCGTGGACTTGTCCCGGCCGATCCTCTCCGCGGTTCGCCGAATGCTCAGATGCTGTTCGCAATGCAGCTTCTCGATCAGGATCCTCTCCTCGGACGACAGGTGCGAATACTGTTGACCCATGAGTGCAACACCTTCTTGGGTTAGAAACTTCGAACACTTCCAACCCTAGACAAGGTGTTGCACTTCTATTTAGAACCCGGGGCGTAAACACGATTGCCTTCAAAGAAGATGGTCGTGACTGTGCTGGAATCAATGTTCGGTGCTATGAAGCGAAGCGTTGGTTGTGTGTCTAAGCTGGCCGCATTGTTGAATGAGGCTCAACTTCGGGGTGTCGTTTTATCGGCTGTGATGTTATTGTGGCGCGACACGCCAGCTTTATAGGCGATGAGTGGTGGCATCAGATGAGTTCGCTTGTACGTCTCCATTCTTTGTTGAAATATGTTATGCAAAGTGTGTAATTGGCATATGAAACTGTCATATTTGATGTGTTGCGTTGCGTTTATGTGAACTTATTTTCATTGTGCATATCGTTATCAATTTGTTATCAAGGACGATCGCGAGTGAAATGCGCTCATTTATACAATGGCTGTTGCATGGCTGCCCTTGAGGGACGTTCCTCTGGCATGGCTTTGCAATGAGCCGCGATGTGGTCGTAACCAACGTGGGATTCGATTGTGCGGCGAAGAAAAAATGATGGGGGGGGGAGTCGCCCTCCATCATTCAGGAAAGGGAACTGAATGGTTTATAACATTCACATATTGCAAACAAGGAAAACCGGTCGTGTGGTTGCTGCTGCGGCTGCATCCGTGCTGTGTTGCATGGGGGCTGTATTTCCAGCGACTATCGGAGTGACTGCGGCGTCGGCCGATGAACCCGTCGAATTGGTCGTCAACGGCGGATTCGAAGACGATCTTAATGGTTGGAAGTCTGGAACGGTGTGGAATAGCTCCGCATCGTCCATTGCCGTCACTGCGGATGATGTGCATGGTGGCAGTGGCGCCTTGAGCGTTACTGATCGTACATCCTCTGATGCTGGTGCAATCCAGTCTCTTGATGGCAAGGTGGAAAAAGGACAGACATATACCGGAAGTATGTGGGTCAAGGCCACGGAAGACGGTGAATTCAATATCACTGTTTGTTCGGGTAATGGTTCCGGATGTGACCAGATTGCGACCGGAACGGCGAAAGCGGGTGAGTGGACACAAATTTCAGGTACTGGAACGTTAGGTGGTAGTGGTGATTTCACCAGTCCCTCGCTGGTGATTGAAAACAAGTATGGCACGAGCAATGCCGACTTCATTGTCGACGACATTTCCGTAACCGGTTCGGATTCTGGTTCCTCATTCGTGCCGCCGACTACGGGTACGGCAACGGCAGCCAAGGCTTTCGGCGACTATTCAAACCCGATTATCGATTATTGGTATGGCGCCGATCCGTGGGCTATGGAATACAACGGACGCGTATATATCTACACTACGGGTGATGGCACTTCTGTGAATGCTGATGGCTCGTTGAATTATGACTATGAATATGACAGTACTGGGCAGATCAAGGACAATTCGTTCGCTCAAGTAAAGACCATCAATGTTCTGTCCAGTGATGACATGGTCAATTGGCGTAATGAGGGTTACATTCGTGTGGCTGGAGAACAGGGGGTGGCCACCTGGGCCAGCAATTCCTGGGCTCCTGCCGTCGCTCATAAGACCATCAACGGTAAAGAGAAGTTCTTCCTGTATTTCGCCAATGGCGGCAGCGGTATCGGTGTGCTGACCTCGGATTCTCCTGTTGGTCCGTGGAAGGACGAAACCGGTGAGCTGTTGATTAAGGGCGGTACTCCTGAATCCGCTGGTGTGGTCTGGCTGTTTGATCCCGCGGTGTTCGTGGATGATGACGGGCAGGGCTACCTGTATTACGGAGGTGGTGTTCCGACAGGCGAGGAAGAACATCCGAACACGGCTCGCGTTATTAAACTGTCCGATGACATGCTGCATACCGAAGGTGAGGCTCAGGCCATAGACGCACCTGCCATGTTTGAGGACTCCGGGATTGCCAAGATAGGTGGTACTTATTACTACTCGTATTGCACTAATTTCAGCCATGACAACGTAATTGATGGTAACACGGTCGGTTACGGCAATATCGCGTATATGACTTCAGACAACCCGATGGGGCCGTTCACTTATCAGGGTGAGATTCTGAAGAATCCGAGCACGTATTTCGGTGTTGGCGGCAACAATCATCACGCGATGGTTCAACTTGGCGACCAGTGGTATATGACCTACCATGCGCAAACGGTGGCAAAGGAATTGATGAACGGCGGTAATCTTGACGCGGCGCATGGCTACCGAAATACTCATCTCGATCCGATTACGGTTAACGAGGATGGTTCCATTGCCGATATTGCAATGACATATGAGGGTCTCTCTTCGGTGAAGAATCTGGACGCGTATCAAGATGGAGGCATTCCAGCTTCCACCATTGCATGGGATTCCGGCATTCAGAACGCATATGACCTGACTTCTGGTGTGCGCGTGGTCGATATGACTACAGACAATTCCGAAGGTCAGAAGCTCAGCAATATTAATAATGGTGAGTGGACGTCTTTGGCGAATGTCGATTTCGGGAATAACGGCGCCTCTTCGCTGACTGTGACTGCAGCTGGCAAAGCCGGAGGCATCCTTGAGATTCGTCTTGATGATCCGGATTCCGAACCTGTGGCTTCTATTTCGATTCCTGCCGGTGATGGATCCGAGTACGCCGATTACACGACCACCCTTGAGGGTGTGACAGGGGTGCATCATGTGGTGTTCTCCTTCAAATCCGATGGTGGTGCGAATGCTCAGGATGAGCTGTACGACATCACTACGTACACTTTCACGGAGTCGCAGGATGAAACTCCTTCGACTCCGGTGGACAAGTCTGATTTGCAGAGCGCAGTGAATGAGAATTCCGGCCTGAACGCTTCCGATTACACGGAAGAGAGCTGGAAGGTGTTTGCTGACGCATTGCAGAAGGCTCAGGCGGTATTGCAGGATGAATCCGCTACTGAACAGCAGGTTCAAGATGCGCTTGCTGCATTGAATAGTGCACGTGCCGGTCTGAAGCTGGCTGATGATTCCACTGATGGCAATGCCGACGGCTCCAATGACACGGATGGCGTGGATTTGGCACAAACCGGTTCCTCTGTCTTGCCTGGTGCTGTGATTGTCGCTTGCTTGGCTCTCACTGGTGTGATCGTAGCGCGAGTGCGTCGCGAGATGCGCTAGTTACCTCTTGGTAATGCGGTCATCCCGTAGCGGCAGCCTCGGGATGACCGCACATGAAACCTAGAACTGGTACTTGTTCAAGCGTAAGTTTTGGCAGTGGTAATGTCCATCACTTATCCATATGCGGGAATGTCTTATCGTCATTCATTGCTGATTTGTGCGGGCATGCTATTGGAATACGCACTCGATGTTGAGTGCTTATCATGAAAGGTTAAAAGACTTATGAATTATTTACGACAAAAAATTTCGGCTAGTGCTATCGCGGTGTTGTCGACTTGTGGGTTGATTTTGGCGCCAATGCCGGTCTTTGCGGATGATTCAACGCCATCTTCAACGCCATCGGATGGCAGTTACACCACGACTGATAGCGGTGATGGCACGTATTCCATTCCCATGTTGAACACGGATGTTCCGGATATCAGTGTTATTCGTGTGTCGAAGGACGATCCGAATAACAAAGACGGTCGTGATGTGTATTACATGGTGAGTACCACTATGGAGCTCAGTCCCGGATCTCCAATTATGAAATCCTATGATCTGGTCAATTGGTGGATAGTCACGTACGTGTATGATCGCATTTCTATGAGCGATGCTTCATCCTTGCGCAATGGAGCTAGCTCGTATGGCGAAGGCGAGTGGGCTCCGTCGCTGCGCTATCACAATGGCCGCTTCTACGTGTTATTCAATACGAACAACCTTAATGGCGCTTATATCTACTACACCGATGATATTGAGAATGGTCCTTGGACGAAGATTGCCCTTAATCGGGGATTCCATGATCCGTCATTGTATTTTGATGAGCAAGGGAGTCCTTGGATTATCTCCGGCGTCAACCAATATAGGCTGTCCGATGATTTAACCACGGTGGTGGAGAGCCATGAGAATATCATCTCTGCCGAACAGTTCACTGATGATCTTGGTGAGACTCCTACCGGATTTGAAGGATCTCAGACTTTCAAAATCGGTGATTATTTCTATACTCCAACGATTTACTGGGGCAAAGACGGTCGTACGGTGATGCTGCTGCGCACCACTGATTTGCTTGATGGCTCCAAATACGAAGCCAAAAAGTATTATCTAGGTGCTTTCGCACAAGGTAGCCTTGTTGAAGTCGACAACGGTGATGGCACGACGTCTTGGCATGGATTCTTCTTCCGAGACACATATCCGACCGGACGTATTCCCGGTTTGATTCCTGCAACGTGGGGTGATGACGGATGGCCTGTGTTTGGGGACAATAATCAGGTAAGCGCGTCGGACACCTACGACAAACTGATTGATTTGCCTGCTGATTTGGAGAATCTGGTTCGCCAGCGTTCCCTGGTCAATTCGGACGATTTTGATAATGACGCGCCTCATCAGTCTTATCAGGATCAGGATTGGTGGACTCTGGAGGAGCCTCCTCAGGTTGACGATTCTCTGATTGGAATCGAGCTGGTGGACAATGGCGATTTCGAAAACGGGACTGAATCGTGGACCCCTCAGTGGAATGGTACGCTTACCGCGATTACGGATGGTTCTCTTTCTGGAACCACGAGTCTTGCTGTGACGAATCGTGGCGAATACAATGGCGCTGGCCCGGGTCAATCTATGGATGGAAAATTGCAGCAGGGCGTGACATATCGTGCCAGTGCAACGATTCGATACGACCATGAGATGGACGGCGTCGATTCATCGGCTGTGACTTCCCACCTGTTTTATGTGGCGATTCAATATGCAGACGGCACAATTAATCGTGTGGCCACAGGAACAGTGAAACGTGGGGAGACGACTACTATCACAGGTGAGTTCTCCATCCCATCCGACGCTAATGTGGAAGGTTCCAAACTCATTGTCGAAACCGCGTGGGGTGCGGAAGGCACGTGCATGGATTACGTCATCGACGATATTTCCCTGATCGGTCTTGCTGATGAGAAGGAATATCCGGTCGCCGAAGAATACCAACCCAATGGTTCGAATCTTGATTTGGTATGGGAATGGGGACATAATCCAGATAACCGATATTGGTCTCTCACTGATCGTGAAGGCTGGTTGCGTTTGACCAATGGGCACAAGGTTTCCGCCACGGCCAAATATATGAAAGGCACTTATGGCGACCTGACATATTTTGAAACCGCCCGTAACGTTTTGTCGCAGCGTACCTTTGGCGGATCCATGTCTGTGGAAACCCACATGGATGTCAGTCATATGAAGGATGGAGACACCGCAGGCCTCGCTACATATACCCGTAGTTTTGCCTATGCCGCTGTGCGTCAAGAAAATGGACAGCGAACGTTGGGCGTGGTCAAGCGTGTCTACGACAATGGCGTGAAGGACGCGGACGGTAATATCGTTGACGATACGATTGATCGTGACGCTGAAGAGGCCTTTGTATCGGGCGGCACAGTGACATTGCCAGATGATGCGACCAATGTGTGGATCAAGTCGGACAACACACTGGATAATGCGAGTGGTAAGTTGACGATTCAGTATTGGTACAGTCTGGACGGTAAGCAATGGTCCAAGCTTGGCGACGAGCAGGGGCCGCTGACTTACGATTGGAGCTTGTCGCACTTTAAGGGGTATCGAATCGGCTTGTTCAATTACGCCAAGGAGAATACGGGTGGTTATGTCGATTTTGATTACTATGACTTGAGCGACGTGTTGACTTCTGACGGCAAAGCTGTGGATACGTCTAAGCTGCGTTCGGCCATTGATCAGGCTGACTCTCTGCAGTCTGCGGAATATCCTATGGATGAGTGGGATAAGATGCTCACGCTACTTGATAAGGCAAAGCAGGCGTTGGCATCCGATCCTTCCACGCAAAATGAGGTGGATGCCCCGCAGCGTGCACTGAGTTTGCAGCTCGCGCAATTGGCGGTTGACCGTCAGTCTGGTGATGGCGGAAATCCTGGTGGTGGTGATCAGACCGGTGACGGTAACCAGTCGGGTAACGGCGATCAGACCGGTGATGGCGGCCAGCAACAGTCTTCTACTGCTGATGATAATTCATCTGAACTGTCATCAACTGGTTCGTCCGTAACACCGATGGTGCTGTCTGCAATTGCCCTGATGCTGGCTGGCATCAGTGTCATTCGGATACGCCGCTCTTCGCGCTGAAATATCGCCGCAGCCTGTTGGTTGCAGCGATTGAATGTGCGGAATCAGTGATGTGTCGCAATGGTGGGTTGTGCGAATGCTCGGCAACGTGGATTCGTACAACCCATCCTGTTATGTTGAGACCGCGGCGTGAGACATGGTGGAGCATGACATCGGCGTAGAATGTGCGATTTTGGAAACAAAGGAGCTGGTGTGTGGGCGGCTGGCAGTTTTCATTTCGAATCGACGGCGTTCTCCTGATATCAAGTATGGCTGTGTATCTATGTTGCCGTTATGTGGTGATGTTAGCGGAGTGAGTAATTCGGATATGGTTCGTCCTTATGAACATATGTATGGCTTATGTCGTCCGCCGAAGCATGGTTGCGATTAGCGAAAATCAGGTATTGCGGCGTTATGTCCGGCGCCATGTCATTATCGTATGGCGCACTCACGATACAATACCGTCCTAGCATGGGCGTCGCGGCATGAGACGACGCATTGTGCAGACAGGTGTGGCGTCGAACAACGAACGCGAGGTAAACGTAGATGGCGGTGAATTCCAGCGTGGAGAAACAGCCGGTCGACCAGCAGGCGAGCGGTGAGGTGCAGGCTGAAATCGATACGCGGTCCGATGGTGTTTCGCCCATGCCCAACGATGTTTCCAAACATAACGATGTTTCCAAGCATCCGGTGGCGTCCATTCCCGAATCGACGCTGTCGCTGGCCGATATTGAGCGTAAGCGCTCGCATCCTGCATTGTGGCTGGCTTATGCGCTGCTGGTGATTGCGGCCATTGTGGTGCCGTATTGGTGGGGGCGTGCGATTGCGGTGAACGATACGCAGTGGCTGCTTGATAATTTGAGCGCGCTTGAGCCGCGCGGCGCCGCGTTTGTTGCCTGGACGGTGACGCTGATTGCCGTTTCCGGCCTTGGTCTGCTGGTTGTTGACGCCCATCGGCGCTTGTGGGGCGCGGTTTTTGTGATTGGCTTGGCGGCGGAGCAACTCATTGCCGGCCTGCGCATTCTGAAAATTGATTTTTGGTATGCGACATATGTGGTGTACGGAGAGTCGTCGGCATTGGCGAATGCGGCGAATCTTGGCATTATTTCAGTTGGTATTGGCGTTGCCGTTTTCGCGGTGCTGTGGGTGGGATTGTTGGTGACGATTAAAAAAGAGTCGCCGTTGAATGTGCTGACGCGCAGTTGGGCGTCGTTTATCTTTTTTTTGTGATTGAGACGATTGCTTTGCTTGTTGTGATGTTTGGCGGCCTGCTGACGTTGGTCTGATTCGTGGTGTCTGGTGCTCCTGTATAATTGACCCTTGGCGTATTTCGCCCGCGGATAGAGAGCGCGCCGGCATCGGGCCGGTAGCACCGCGCAGCAATATAAGGAGGATGCCGTGGCACTGACGGCTGAAGAAAAGCAGGAAATCATCGCTAAGTACGCGACCCATGAAGGTGACACCGGCTCTCCGGAGGTCCAGGTGGCTCTGCTGTCCAAGCGTATCGCCGACCTGACCGAGCACCTCAAGGAGCACAAGCATGACCACCACTCCCGTCGTGGTATGCAGCTGATGATCGGTGACCGTCGTCGCCTGCTTGACTACCTCAAGCGCGTTGACATCAACCGTTACCGTTCCCTCATCGAGCGTCTGGGTCTGCGTCGATAATTGAAGACTTCCGCCCGAGTACCTAGGATGGTGCTCGGGCGTTTTACATATCGCCAGCCAACGGCAACAACGGCAAGAGGGTTAGAGGATAGGCCAGTAGGGCGCCGAAACCGGAAACGGTACGCACGCAGGTAGCCAGTAGGTAAGGCCGACAAGAGAACCCGAATGAAGGGGTTGACACGAGGAACGACGGCCAAGGGGTCAGTCGAAACAAGGTATGTGACGTCCGCTGAAGAGGACAGTTGCGGTTCAAGCGAGTCGTCGAACCGCAGCACAGTATGTAGGAATAATTAGAAAATTAAAGAAGGAGGAACCCTATGGAGGGTCCCGAAATCAAGGCCGTTGAGGCCGTAATCGACAATGGATCGTTTGGCAAGCGCACGCTGCGCTTTGAGACGGGTCGTCTCGCCCAGCAGGCCGATGGCGCTGTGGCCGCCTACCTCGACGACGATTCCATGATTCTGTCCACCACCACCGCCGGTTCCAGCCCGAAGGAGAACTACGACTTCTTCCCGCTGACCGTGGACGTGGAAGAGAAGATGTACGCTGCCGGCAAGATTCCGGGCTCGTTCTTCCGCCGTGAAGGCCGCCCGAGCTCCGAGGCCATCCTCGCCTGCCGCATCATCGACCGCCCGCTGCGCCCGCTGTTCCCGCACACCCTGCGCAACGAAGTGCAGGTCGTCGAGACCGTGCTCGCCGTGAACCCTGATGACGCTTACGATGTCATCGCCCTGAACGCCGCTTCCGCTTCCACCATGATTTCCGGTCTGCCGTTCGAAGGCCCGGTCTCCGGTGTGCGTCTGGCGCTGATTGATGGCCAGTGGGTTGCCTTCCCGCGTTGGAGCGAGCGTGAGCGCGCCGTGTTCGAGATTGTGGTCGCTGGCCGCGTGATCGAGAACGGTGATGTTGCCATCGCCATGATCGAGGCCGGTGCCGGCAAGAACGCCTGGCACCTCATCTACGACGAGGGTCAGACCAAGCCCGATGAGGAAGTCGTTGCCGGTGGTCTTGAGGCCGCCAAGCCGTTCATCAAGGTGATTTGCGAGGCTCAGGACGAGCTCAAGAAGATCGCCGCCAAGGAGACCAAGGAATTCCAGCTCTTCCCGGAGTACACCGACGAGCTGTACGCCCGCATCGACGAGATCGCTCACAAGGATCTGGACGAGGCCCTCTCCATCGCCGAGAAGCTGCCGCGCCAGGACCGCATCCACGAGATCAAGGAGCACGTGCGCGAGGTGCTCGCGGACGAGTTCACCGATATGGACGATGCCGAGAAGGACAAGGAACTCGGTAACGCCTTCAAGGAACTGCAGCGCCAGATTGTGCGTCGCCGCATCCTGACCGAGGACTACCGCATCGACGGCCGTGGCCTGCGCGACATCCGCACCCTGTCCGCCGAGGTGGACATTGTGCCTCGCGTGCACGGTTCCGCCCTGTTCCAGCGTGGCGAGACCCAGATTCTGGGCGTCACCACGCTGAACATGCTCAAGATGGAGCAGCAGATCGACGCGCTGTCCGGTCCGCAGTCCAAGCGTTACATGCACAACTACGAGATGCCGCCGTATTCCACTGGTGAGACCGGCCGCGTCGGTTCCCCGAAGCGCCGCGAAATCGGCCACGGCGCCCTCGCCGAGAAGGCTCTCGT
>UMCX01009865.1_pt1 | contig 11300 bp, 10 predicted proteins | sample 1964341 | NCBI WGS metagenome assembly UMCX01 (sample SAMEA4835979, study PRJEB28245) | human gut metagenome | biome: gut microbiome; material: fecal sample | place: Denmark | collected 2008
GTTCAGCGGCCTGATCTACCGCATGCTGGGCATCAGCGAGGATCTGTTCACCCCGCTGTTCGCCATTGCCCGTGTACCCGGCTGGTGTGCCCACCGCGTGGAAGAGGTGGAGTTCGCCAACCGCATCATCCGCCCCGCGTACAAGTACGTCGGCCAGCCGCTGGATTACCTGCCGCTGGAAGAACGGTAATTTATACAAAAATAGCGAGTACCCGTTTTCTTTCGGGTACTCGCTTTTTATTGTTATTGTGCATGTTTGTAGGGGTCGATGCAAGCATCCGCCCCTACAGAACAAACACCACCTGCACCAGCACCATATACAGTGCCGTCCCGGCGGCAATACTTAATAAGGTATTCTTTTTCCAGCAATGCAAACCCACCACCGCGGCGGCGGCGATCAGTTCCGGCAGGCCGTGGGTGGGGCCGAGTAAGTCCACGCCCCGCAGGCAGTAGACCACCAGCATAGCCATAATGGCGCAGGGCAGCACCCCGGCCAGGTAGGTGATGAACCGGGGCGTGGGCCGCCCGCCGCCAAACGCCAGAAACGGCAGAAACCGAATCAGCATCGTGACAGCAGCCACCACGGCCACTAACGCCATACCGTGAAGATCAATCGACATGGGCGGCTTCCTCCTTTTGCGCACATTTTTCCATGGGGCCGCGCAGCAGTGTCAGTGCCGCCGTGATGCCCAGCATGGACGGGATCAGGAAGTTGCTGCTGCCGAAAATGACCAGGCAGATCAGTGAAACCCCCAGCCCCACCAGCGCGGGGGTGTGATCCTTGCCGGCGCACCACTGCTCCACCATGACCACAAGGAACAGCGCGGTCATCGAAAAGTCGATGCCTGTGGTATCAAAGGGGATGATGCTGCCCAGCAGCGTGCCGGTCACGCTGCCCGCCACCCAATAAATTTGGTCGAACAGCGAAGCAAACAGATAGTAACGGTTCTGGTCCACGCCCTCGGGCACATCGCCACTGCATACTACCGAATACGTCTCGTCGGTGAGGGCAAAAATCAGGTACGGCTTTGCTGCGCCGGTGTTTTTATAGCGCTGCAGCATCGAAATACCGTAAAACAGGTGGCGGGCATTGACCATCAGGGTCATCAGCGCCGCCGAGATGAGCGATGCGCCGCCTGCTAATAGATCTATGGTAACGTACTGCATGCTGCCCGCGTAGATCAGGGTGCTCATGGCCAGGGACCAGCCCACGCCATACCCCTTGCTTTGCAGCAGCACGCCAAAACCCAGCCCCAGCACGAGGTAACCCGCCATAATGGGCAAGGTACGCGCAAACGCGTAGCGGAGTGTTTTCATCATTTTCCCCTTTAGCCTACTGAAGTGCTAGGTTAGTATAACATAGTTTTTGCACTTTAGCAAGTAAGGGACGCTTTGCCAATGCGCCAGGCGCGGGAGGATGCTTATGGCAACACCGCACAATTCCCGCCTAACGGCTTAAGCACCGCTCCGGCGGCTGCGGCACGGCATCTGCGTTGCCAAAATGCTCGATAATGTCGGGTTGCGGTACCCGCATCGTGCTTCGGGGACAAAAGCCCCTCGCACTCTGCGACCGCTGCCCCTGCTTCGGTTCGCTGTATCCGCCACCGGCGGCGCTCACCTTTGCAGCACAAAGTATTATCTGCGCTTTTGGCTTAGCAGCTACCGCACCTCGCTCGCCGTATCGGCACTTAGAATTATGCGGTATTGCCTTATCCCTTTTTTATTGCCCCGCTCTCAACGTTCTGCGCCGAAACTCTGTCGGCCCGCATCCATACAACTGCCGGAAGGAACGGGCAAAATAGCTGGAATCCTCGAAGCCGCATTGGGCGGCGATGGCGGTCACCTGCAGGGTGGTGCCGCACAGCAGCTCGGCGGCGCGCTGCAGGCGCTGGCCGCGCAGGTACTGGTTGGGCGTGGTGCCGATCATATCATGGAAGCACCGCAGGCACTCGCTGGGGCTGATGGACGCGCTGGCAGCGATCTGCTCCACGGTCAGGTCCTCGGCGTAGTGGGTCTGCACAAATTGCAGCATCGTTTTAATGCGGTCGGCGCTGCGCAGCGCCTTTTTGGGCACGGCGCGCGTGGCGGGGGCGCGGGTAACCAGCAGATACATCATCTCGGAAAGCGCAGCCCGCGTCTTGAACTCGTACCCCGGTATCTCGTTGACCACGGCACGGAACGCCCGCTCCATGCAGCCCATGGCTTCCCGCTGCCAATCCACGCTGCGGCGCAGCACGGCGCAGGGGCGGCTGGGGTCGGTCAGCAGCGGCTGCAGATATTTTTGCCAAAACACGCTGTCCGGGCTGCCGCCCACCAGCCGGGGATGGAATACCACGCTGTGCAGCCGGCAGCGCCCGACGGCCAGCGGCCAGTCGGCATGCAGCACCCCGGCATTGATGAACAAGCCGTCCCCCTCGGCCAGCGTGTACTTTTCCCCGGCTGCAGCGGCCAGCACGCCGCCCTCGCTGGCAATCAGCAGTTCCAGCTCCTCATGCCAGTGCCAGGGTACGGGGGCGGCTTCCAGATCGTCGTGGTAGCAGGCGATGGGAAACGCCGCGGTACCGTGGACGGTCAGTTCCCGCCCAGCGGAATCTGTCTCGGTATTGCAGGCGGACAAGGCCATGGCAAATCCTCCTTTTTTGGCGAAATAATCCTGCCTATTCGGCGAAATAATACGATACATCCGTCAACTTTGATGATATAATCATAGGGCAAGTAAAAACGCCTGTCAAGGAGAAAATTTTATGGTATCCCTGCTTTTACCCGTAATTTATTTAGCTTTTATCAGCCTGGGCCTGCCGGATGCCCTGCTGGGTGCGGCCTGGCCCAGCATGTACCTGGGCTTGGGCGCGGGCCTGTCCTGGGCGGGCATGATCTCCATGATCATCTCCGCCGGTACAGTAGTGTCCAGCCTGGCCAGCGACGCCCTTACCGCCCGGCTTGGCCCCGGCAGGGTCACGGCCATCAGCGTGGGCACGACGGCCGCAGCGCTGTTTGGCTTTTCCACCTGCACGGCGTTCTGGCAGCTTTGTCTGTGGGCCGTGCCCTACGGCCTGGGCGCGGGCAGCGTAGATGCCGCCCTCAACAACTACGTTGCCCTGCATTACGAGAGCCGCCACATGAGCTGGCTGCACTGCATGTGGGGCCTGGGCGCCAGCGGCGGGCCGGTCATTATGGGCTGGGCGCTGGCCCACAGCGGTTGGCAGAGCGGCTACCGCATTATTTCTGTGCTGCAGGTGGTGCTGACGGCCATCATCATTTTCAGCCTGCCGCTGTGGAAAAAACCGGGCGAGGAGACCGGCGAGGAAATCGCCCGCGAGCACCGCACCCTGCCCCAGCTGATGCGGGTGCCCGGCGTGCCCGAGGTCATGGCGATGTTCGCCTGCTACTCGGTGGTCGAGACTACGGCAGGCATGTGGGCGTCCAGCTATTGCACGCTTCAGCGCGGTATCGACGCTGGTACTGCCGCCAGCTGGGCCAGCCTGTTTTACGTGGGCATCACGGTGGGGCGGTTTTTAAGCGGTTTTATCGCTATGAAACTCAACGACCACCAGATGATCAACCTGGGGTTTGTGCTGGTGGCGCTGGGCATCTTGCCCATTCTGCTGCCGCTGGGCAGCGCTGCGCTGGTGACTGGGCTGGTTACGGTGGGCCTGGGCTGTGCGCCTATTTATCCCAGCATTATCCACGAAACTCCGTTGAATTTCGGCCGCAACTTAAGCATGGCCCTGACCGGCGTGCAGATGGCCGCCGCCTATGTGGGCAATGTGGTGTTCCCGCCGCTGTTCGGGCTGCTGGCGCAGTATATCAGCATCAGCCTGTACCCATGGTATCTGCTGGCCGCGCTAGTGCTGATGGCCATTATGTCCCGCGCCTTGCACCGCAAGACTGCCGCCAAACGTGCCGCCAACGGATATTGAAAAATTTCGATTTTTTGCCAGAGGAAATGCCAGATTTCGCGTTTCTTCTGGCTTTTTTTCGTTTACATCTGTGTTTACATCTACTATAATATAAAATGTAAATTTTTATGCTAGGAGGTGCCCCTATGGAAAAGTGCAGCTTATGCGGCGGCAAAATCGTGAACCATCGGTGCGTGGATTGCGGTATGCCGTACCCGGAAAAACCGCACTACACCCTGCGCAGTGAAACCGCCCACACCCATAACGTCAACGGCGAGGAAGTGCTGCACCGCGTGCGCAGCGCCGCAGGCAAGGACCCCGTCTATACCTGCGATGCCGAGGACGAGCAGGACCGCATCGACCTGGAAGGCGCACGCCCCCACCTACATGCCCCGGCCCGGCAGCTGAACCAGACGCGCCGTCCGGCCCGGGACAAGCGGCGCGGCGGCTGGCTGGTCACGCTCATCATCTTTGGTCTGGCGCTGCTGCCTATGCTGTTCAACCTGTCCGAGCGAGTATTTTACAGTTTGGCGGACCTGGGCGGACGCAGCAGCTATGCGGAAACCGAAGCGCCCGAAGCAAGCATCCATGCCGAAGCCCCCGCCGAGGATATGACCGGCGTCAACCCCTACGAGGGAGTGGACTGGGGCCTGCCCACTGCGGGCGGCGGCTTTGGCTGCATTCTGGAGCCGGGCTACTACACCATCGGCCAGCAGATCCCCGAGGGCGTTTACACCATCACCCCCGATGACGGCAGCTCGCTGACGATGACCCACGACGACGAAGCCCACGACCGCTGGTACCAGACCACCATGCTCAGCTGCCCCGAAGGCGGGGAGCCCGAACTGGTGCTGACCAACGTGCAGCTGGCGGCAGGCGGCACCCTGTGGGTGGAGGGCAGCGGCACCCTGACGCTGGAAAGCGGCAACGCCCAGCTGGACACCCAGGCTGAACCCCAGGGAAACCCGGCGGGCGAGTCTTTCGAGCTGTGCGCCTGGGGAGATGACATTCAAGCCTACACTGTGGGGCAGGAGATCCCGGCGGGTGTGTATGACGTGAACTGGAACCAGGGCAGCGGCTTCCTGGGCTGGGATACACAAGGCTCGTACCACCTGACCTATTACGGCGGGGACGGGTTCAACGGCACGGTCGTTTTCCACAGCCTGCCCTTGACCGAGGGCGACACCCTGACGCTGGAATGCTATTCCAACGAGGATTGCATCCTTTGGCTGACCCCGGTTGCGGAAATTTACGGGTAAAAAAGCAGCATGCCGCTGCAAATGGCCCCCTCTGCGAGGGTAACTCCCCACACCGTGGGGAGATGTCGCGCAGCGACAGAGGAACCGGTTGCGTAAGCAATCCCGCGAAGCGGGTGGAGGAGAGGCAAAGAAATTAGCAGCAGCTAAACAGATGGTCTCTTCCTCAGTCTGCGCTTCGCGCAGCCAGCTCCCTCCCAGAGGGAGCCAAAAAAGGTTACTTGAGGAGTATCTATGGTTTTCAATTCGGCACAATTTTTGTTGTTTCTGCCGCTGGCGGCGCTGGGGTATTTTGCGGTGCCCCAAAAGGCCCGGCGGCCCTGGCTGCTGCTGGCCTGCTATTTCTTCTATTTCTGCTGGAACCCGGCCCATGTCCCGGTACTGGCGTTCGTCACCGCCGTGGGCTATCTCGGCGGCCGCCTACTGGAGGGCAAGCCCCGCAAGGGTGTGCTGGCGGCGGGCATCCTGCTGGCTCTGGCCCCGCTGATCGGGTTCAAATATCTGGGCTTTCTCACCAAATCCGTGCTGTCGGTGCTGGCACATCTGGGCGTGCAGATCGCTCCGCCTGCGTTCGACTTCCTGCTGCCCATGGGTATCTCCTTTTACACGCTGCAAACTGTGGGCTACCTGGTGGATACCTACCGGGGCGAAAAGGCCGAGCATAATCTGCTGGATTTTGCGTTGTTTGTCGGTTTCTTCCCACAGATGGTCTCCGGCCCCATCAGCCGGGGCAACAGGCTTTTGCCCCAGCTTTCGGCGGCCAAGCGCCCCGCCTTTGACGATCTGCGGGACGGTGTGCTGCTGCTGATCTGGGGTTACTTCCTTAAAATCGTGGTGGCGGACCGCGCCGCGCTGTTTGTGGCGGCAGTCTATGCACCAGAAAGCGAGTACGAGGGCTGGTTCTACATCGTGGCCACGCTGCTGTTCTGCCTGCAGCTCTACGGCGATTTCGGCGGCTGCTCGGTCATGGCTATGGGCACGGCCAAGATCTTGGGCATCGACCTCATCGACAACTTCAATGCGCCCTATTTTTCGCAATCTATCGCTGAATTCTGGCGGCGGTGGCATATTTCGCTGTCCACCTGGTTCCGGGATTATCTCTACATCCCCCTGGGCGGCAACCGCAAGAGCACGCTGCGCAAATATTTAAACGTGCTGGTCACCTTTGCCGTCAGCGGCCTGTGGCACGGCGCCCAGTGGAACTATATGGCCTGGGGCCTGCTGAACGGTCTGTACCAGGTCATCGGCGCGGCGCTGATGCCGCTGCGCACGGCAGTGGTGCGCGCGCTGCACATCGACCCCAAGTCCCGCCCCCACAAGCTGCTGCGGGTGGTGGTCACTTTTGTGCTGTTCAGCTCCACGATGGTGTTCTTCCGCGCTTACCGCCTGATGGATGCGGTACGCATCTTCATCAGCATGCTGACCGTACATAACTTTGAGATCTTCACCGATGGTTCAATCTTTGCCTGCGGCATCGACGCCTTTAACTTTGCGCTGCTGGGCATCTATGTGCTGGTCATCTTTGCCGCCGATGTCTGCAAGTACAGGCGGATAAAAGTGCGCTCTGTCATCGAAAAGCAGCACTGGCTCTGTCAGGTGGCCGTGGTGGCGCTGGGCGTGCTGACGGTGCTGCTGCTGGGTGTTTACGGCCCCGGCTTCGAGGCATCCAATTTCATCTATTCGCAGTTTTAAGGGAGGGGAGCAGAAAGTATGGCTAAAAAATTGGCAGCGATCCTGCTCTGCGTGGTGCTCATCTTCGTCGGTGTGCTGGCGCTGGGGCATCTGACCCGGCCCCTGGGCGACGATGTGGCCATCGCCAACGTGGAAAACTTCCACAAACTGCCGGAAAATTCCATCGACGTCATCGTTTACGGTTCCAGCCATGCCTGGCGCAACGTGAATGTCGACGAGATGTACGACAAGTACGGCATCGGTGCCTACAATTACGCCGCCAATTGGCAGCACCTGGACACCACCTGGCTGTTTGTCCACGACTCGCTGGCGACCCAGACGCCCAAGGTGGCGCTGATCGAGGGCATGCACATCAACAGCAACGAGTTTGACACCGACATGGACGGCGAGATCTACTACACCACGCCCATCCCGGAGTCGAAATACAAGCGTGCCTACCTGAAAATGTGCTTTGAAAATCATATAGAGCGGTACATTTCCTACTATTTCCCGCTGGTGGCCTATCATGAAAATAAAAACGCCCTGACGGCGGTAAGCTTCGGCAGGACGTCTAACAGTATCGATTTTATGGACACGATGGGCTTCTACCCCCGCGACGGCGTGTTCGTGGCCGACGTCAAGGATTGGACCGAGATGGAGGATTGGGTCATCGGAGATCGCTCTCTGGAGCTGATGGACGACATGGTGGCAGCCCTGCAGGAAAAAGGCTGCCAGGTGGTGTTCTGGGTGGCCCCCTGGTCCACCGAGGAGTACCAGTATTTCAACGTGCTGCAGGAATATTGCGAGGAGCACAACTGCGGCTACCTCAACATGTTTGAGCACATGGAGGACGCCGGCATCAGCGCCGAGACGGATTTCTGCGACCCGCACCACCTGAACGTAAGCGGCGCCACCAAAATGGCGGACTACCTGGGCGCCTATTTAAAGGAAAACTACGACCTGACCGATTGGCGGGAGGTACCCGGCAATTTGTGGGAGAATCATAGCTAACGCTGCGGTTTGTTTTGTTGGTTTTAATATGCAGCCTGACCGGCCCTGCCAACCTTGCGGCAGGGCCTTTTTTAACGGCAAGATGCCGTAATAAAAAAGAGGGACCGCATGGTGGTCCCCCTTGGCAGCATGAACTTATAAATCAAAAATTAAAAGTAGCACTTAATCTGGAACTTATCTGCCGGGGCAGCCTCCTCAACCACCAGCTTCTCATGGTTGAAATCAAACTTCACGCTCTTGCAGTCGTCGGTGTTGCGGGTCAGGCGCAGCAGCTGGTCCACGCGCTTTTGCTCCTCCTTCGTGTAGAACAGGTAGCTTGCGCCCTGCTTGCGGGCGCGGCCCGTGCGGCCAATGCGGTGGGTGTAGTGCTCGTTTTCCTCAGGCACGTCGTAGTTGATGACGGCGTCCACGTCCGAAACATCAATGCCACGGGCGGCCACGTCGGTGGCCACCAGCACGCTGATCTCACCGGCCTTGAACCGCGTCATAATGCGGTTGCGCTCTGCCTGGGACAGGTCGCCATGCAGGCAGTCCACGTTAAAGTTCAGGCGCGCCAGCTGGTTGGCCAGCATGCCGGTGTTGTACTTGGTGTTGCAGAAGATCATCACCCGCTTGTACCCCTCGCTGATGATGATCTGCGCGGCGTCGGCCAGCTTGTCGCGGCCGGTGGTCAGCAGTTTATATTGGGCAATTTTCGGGCTGGAGTCTTCCACCGGCTGTACGCTGACCTCGGCGGCGTTGTGCTGGTACAGCCAGCCGATGTCCAGCACCTCGCGGCTGATGGTGGCCGAGAACATCGAAAGGCTCTTGCGGTTCTTCATTGTGTCGATGATCTGCTTGACATCCTTGTAGAAGCCCATGTTCAGCATCTCGTCGGCCTCGTCCAGCACGATGGTCTCCACGTGGGAAACATCGATGGCGTGGTGGCGATAGTGGTCCATCAGGCGGCCGGGGGTGGCGACTACGATCTGGCAGCCTGCTTTCAACTGGCGCTGCTGCTTGTCCAGCCCGGCGCCGCCGTATACGCAGACGATCTTGATGTCCGGCAGGAACTGCGCCAGGTTTTGCAGGTCCTGGGCGATCTGCTGGGCCAGCTCGCGGGTGGGGCTCAGGATGACAGCCTGGGGCTTCAGGCTGGCGGGGTCCACCTTGGACAGGATGGGGATGCCGAATGCCACGGTTTTGCCGGTGCCGGTGGGGGCCTTGGCAATCATATCGTGGCCGTCCAGCATCAGCGGGATGGCCTTCTCCTGGATCTCGGTCATTTCGGTAAAGCCCATGGCCTGCGTAGCCTGCAGGATCTCGGGCGCAACGCGGGTAAGTTCCGTAAACTGCATGTTTGTACTGCCTTTCGTCTGTTTTACACTCATCTTTTATTATAACAGGCTTTGCAATGCGCCGCAAGATGGGGACACGCAAAAAGGCCTCCGCCGGGAGCAATGTCACTCAGTTAAACAAACAAATCCCTCTATACCAACGCAAGAAGTGGTATAGAGGGATTTGTTCTTCTAAATATTTGACAACAGACGCAGAATGGGCGGCTTCTTTGCAAAGCTCACCATGTACAATTCCTGTCAAATGATTGCCCGGCCCGCAGAATCTTTGGTGGGTAATTCTGCGGGTTGGTTTCTGTTTCTTTTTGGCGCTAATTAAGCGGCATTGGCCGAAGCTGCGCTTTTTTGTTGCCTTATCCTTCTCACACGCTCAGCCGGTCGATCTCCGCCAGTTCCTCAGCGGTAAAACCGGTGTTTTCCACGGCCTTGATGTTGTCCAAGATCTGGCTCGGGCGGGAGGCGCCGACCAGCACGCTGGTGATCTCCTCTTTTGCCAGCAGCCAGGCCAGCGCCATCTCGGCCAACGTCTGGCCGCGGGCAGCGGCCAGGTCGTTCAGCTTGGCAATGCGGTCGAGCAGTTCGGGCGTCAGGTCGCTTTCCTTTAAAAAGCGGCCGTCGGTATGCACGCGGCTGTCAGCCGGGATGCCATGCAGGTAGCGGTCGGTCAGGCGGCCCTGGGCCAGCGGGCTGAAGGTGATAATGCCCTTGCCCAGCTTGGCGGCAGTCTCTTTCAGGCCGTTTTTCTCCACCGTGCGGTCCAGGATGGAGTAGCGATTCTGGTTGATGACAAACGGCACATGCAGCTCGTCCAGAATGGCGGCGGCCTTTTCCAGCGTGGGGCCGTCATAATTGGACAGGCCTGCATACAGTGCCTTGCCGCTGCGCACAGCCTGGGCCAGTGCGCCCATCGTCTCCTCCAACGGGGTCTTGGGGTCCATACGGTGGTGGTAGAAAATATCCACGTAGTCCAGCCCCATGCGGCGCAGGCTTTGATCCAGGCTGGCCAGCAGGTACTTGCGGCTGCCCCAATCGCCGTAGGGGCCGTCCCACATCGTGTATCCCGCCTTGGTGGAGATGATCAGCTCGTCGCGGTAGGGCATCAGGTCGTCCCGCAAAATTTTGCCAAAGTTGGTCTCGGCCGCGCCCGGTTCCGGGCCGTAGTTGTTGGCCAGGTCAAAGTGGGTGATGCCGTGGTCAAAGGCGGTACGGCAGAGCGCCCGCATGTTCTCGTAGGGCGCAGTATCACCAAAATTGTGCCACAACCCCAGCGAGACGGCAGGCAGCAGCAGTCCGCTGCTGCCGCAGCGGCGGTAGGGCAGGACAGTGTAACGGCTTTGGTCAGCTTGATACATGGTAGAGGACCTCCCTAAATCAATTTATGGTATGCCACTATTCAATCTCTTTTGCGGCGTCATTGCCATGGATTTTTTCATCATGGCCTAACCCCTGCACCCAATCGATGAGCAGGCTGGAGACCGTTACCGTCACCAGCGAAAACGCAATGCGCCGCGCCGGGATGTAAGAGAGCGATGCGCCCAGCACGACCAGATCGGTAAACAGGTACGACCGCGCCAGCTTCCACCCGGTCAGTTGGTGGATGACCAGCGCCAGGGCATCGTCGCCGCCGCTGGAGCCGCCCTGCCGCACGATGATCCCCACGCCGATGCCCACAAACACACCGCCCAGCAGCGCCGCTGCCAGCGGCCAGGGCGTCATGTCGGGCAGCATGGGCGGGAAACTCTCCCACAGGCGGTAGAACCCGGCCAGACTCACGCTGGCCACGGCGGCAGTCAGGATGAAATCCAGCCCCAGGAACTTGAACGCCAGCGCATAGCAAATAAAATCCAGCAGCGGCGAGGCGATAGATGCCGGGATACCCAGCCAGTGGTTCATCAGCAGCACCAAGCCGATGACGCCGCCCTCGGTAATGGCGGCGCGCTGGTGGATGTTGTGGATGCCGAAGGACAAAATGGCCGTGCCCAGCACCAGCCAGAACAGCCGTTTCAGCGTGAAAGCGGAAACAATTTTTTTGAATGACTGCATAGCCACCTCACATACAAAGTGCCACCAGTATAACATAGCGGCCTAAAAAAGTCAAAAAGCGGTCAAAAATTTATCAGGCTGCCCCC
>UMCX01007680.1_pt1 | contig 11257 bp, 8 predicted proteins | sample 1964341 | NCBI WGS metagenome assembly UMCX01 (sample SAMEA4835979, study PRJEB28245) | human gut metagenome | biome: gut microbiome; material: fecal sample | place: Denmark | collected 2008
TATCCACAAAAAGAATGGCGGAGTGAGTGCGGCAAGAAACACCGGACTGCAGGAAGCTCGTGGGGAATATATCACCTATGCGGACTCAGACGATCTTGTGGGAAGGACAATCTATACAGAGCTGATCGACGCTATGGAGCAAAACGGAACGGACAGCGCCTGCTGCAGCTATGAAGCCTTTACGGGGGCTGGTACAGAGCAGGGGACGGCAGGCAGCAGGACAGGAGTGCAAAAGGCAGCTGGCAGCAGTAGAAGCAGGGTGGAGACCTGTTGCGGCACGGAGGCGTTTAAGGTTTTTTTGAGAGAAAATAACTACGCACCTGTGGTGTGGAACAAGGTTTTTAAACGGGAGGTGCTGAAATCTGCAGAGGGGCTGTTTTTGTTTGAAAAAAATACGACCCTGGGGGAAGATGAAAAATGGCTGGCGGAGGTTTTCTGTGGCAGAGAGACTTCGGTCTGCTTTATTGCAAAGCCGCTGTACTATTGGAGACGGCGGGACAGCAGCGCGACCCATACAGAGAAGGAAGGAATCACGAAAAACAATCTGGACAGTATTCGGGTGCAGGAGGAGCTCTTAGAGACTGTAAAAGGTCTGCAGGATGCAGAGCTGGAGGAGCTGTTAAAATGGAGGTTGTGAGGAAATGCTATAAGCGCAGAGATACGGAGAATTTTCGGTGCTACTATCAAAAGCTGAAACAAATCGGAAAAGTGCGCACATTTGGCGAATCCGGGACAGAAAAAATCCGGAGGCTGGTGTGGAGCGTATTATTCAGACTGCGGGTGAACAGTAACATTTACGCAGAAATGATAGTGAAAATGAGAAAATTATGGTTTTCTTTTTGGTGGTGAACTGTTAGAATAAAGGATATCAGAAACGTTTGGAAAAACGTGAAAGAAAAGACAGGAAGGGGAATATTCCATGAAGAATTTTGACGTAGTTGCACTGGGTGAGCTGCTGATCGACTTTACCGAGAACGGCAAGAGCGCACAGGGCAATATGACTTATGAAGCAAATCCGGGCGGAGCGCCCTGCAACGTGCTGGCAATGTTGAACAAAGCAGGTCGTAAGACCGCATTTATCGGCAAAGTCGGACAGGATCTGTTCGGCAACAAATTAAAAGCAACCCTGGATGAGGTTGGCATCGACACTTCCAACCTGATCATTGACGAAGATGCAAGAACAACTCTGGCATTCGTAGAGACCTTCCCGAACGGCGACAGAGACTTCTCTTTCTACCGGAATCCCGGTGCAGATATGATGCTGCGCAAGGAGGATCTGCATGAGGATCTGATCCGCGATGCGAAGATTTTCCACTATGGCACACTGTCCATGACTCATGATGGTGTCCGTGAAGCGACCAAGAAAGCGATTGACATCGCAAAAGAAAGCGGCGCAATCCTTTCCTTCGACCCGAACCTGCGTCCCCCTCTGTGGAAGACCTTAGACGATGCAAAAGAACAGGTTGCATACGGTCTGTCCAAGTGTGACGTTTTAAAGATTTCTGATAACGAGATCCAGTGGTTCACCGGCGAAGAGGATTTCGATGCAGGTATTGCAAAACTGCGTGAGCAGTACAACATTCCGCTGATCATGCTGTCTCTGGGCAGAGACGGAAGCCGCGCTTACTACAAGGATCTGCGCGTAGAGGTGAAGCCTTTCCTGCAGGATTCCACCATTGAGACAACCGGTGCCGGCGACACCTTCGGCGGCTGCTGCCTGCACCATGTCCTGAAATATGGTCTGGACAACCTGGATGAGGAGAAGCTGACTGAGATGCTGACCTTTGCAAACGCAGCAGCATCCATCGTAACCACCAGAAAAGGTGCACTGCGCGTAATGCCTGAAGTGGAAGAGGTTGAGGCGTTTATCAAATCCAGAGCTTAAAAGGAACGGAAGATGCTTTTTAATTCCCATATTTTTATGTTACTGTTTCTGCCGCTTCTGCTGGCAGGATGGTATTTTCTGAACTGGAAAAAGAAATTTCAACTGGCACAGGGATATCTGATCGGGATGTCCCTGTGGTTTTATGCGTATGCAAATCTGCAGTATCTGTGGCTGCTTCTGTTCAGCTGTCTGATAGGCTGGCTTCTGAGCTGTCTGCCTGAAAAAATTTTCTCGGAAAAAGGGAAAAAAGTGCTGACTGGTGTCGGATGTGTTTTTCATCTGGGGCTGTTGGGTTATTTTAAGTACAGCAATTTTTTCCTGGAAAATCTGAATACAGTATTTCATACGGACTTTCCGATGCTGCAGATCCTGCTGCCGGTTGGAATCAGTTTTTACACGTTTCAACAGCTGGCATACCTGATTGACCGGTGCCGGGGAGATGCGCCAAGGGACAGTTTTTTTGACTACCTGACATTTATGGTTTATTTTCCGCAGCTGCTGCAGGGACCGATTCTGCTTCGTTCAGAGTTTATGGGGCAGTTAAAGGAGCCGGAAAGGCGCAGGTTTCATGCAGAGCGCTTCTCGGAAGGAATCCAGTTTTTCGTGTTCGGTCTCGCCAAAAAAGTGCTGCTGGCGGATACGCTGGCAAAGGCGGTCAACTATGGATACAGCAATGTTTCGATGCTGGACAGCATTTCGGCACTGCTTCTGTCGGTCGGGTATCTGACGGAGCTGTACTTTGATTTCAGCGGCTATTGCGATATGGCGGTCGGTCTGGGCAAAATGATCGGTCTGGAGGTCGCAGAAAATTTCGATGCGCCGTTTCACTCTGCTTCGGTCAAGGAATTCTGGCGCAGATGGCACATGACGCTGGGACGGTTTTTTACAAGGTATGTATACATCCCCCTGGGCGGAAATCGGAGGGGGAAGATGCGGACGCTGTGCAATGTGATGATCGTTATGCTGCTTTCAGGGCTCTGGCACGGCGCGGCGTGGACCTTTGTGCTGTGGGGATTTTTACATGGAGTCGGGATGATCTGGGATAACCTGGAGCATCCGCATTTACCGAAAAAATGGATGCGGCAGGCAGCGACCTTTGCCTATGTTTGTATGACCTTCGTGTTTTTCAGGGCAGAGAGCATTGCGCAGGGGATTGACGTTTTAAAAAGCATTGTCAGCCTGAAATGGAACGGCTTTGTGTTTCAGATGGCATCGGCGCTCGACATGACGGAATGTTACATGATCACAAAGGCGCTGTCGATGAAGCTGCCGGGACTGCTTTCGTGGTTCTGGCTCGGAATTTTTGTTGTGCTGATTGCAATCTGTTTCCGGGTTCTTTCCGGAGAAAAAGTATCCGGCGTGGTTGCATTGCAGAGGCAGAAAGGCTATGGCAGGCTGTATCCGGTGCTTCTGGCGGTTTTGTTTACCTGGTCAATGATCTCAATGACAGGCGTGAGCGAGTATCTCTATTTTTCGTTTTAAAGGGAAAATGGCGGCAGTATGATCTGTCCGGGACAGTGTGAGGAATGAGAGAAAAATATGGTAAATTCCAAATGGATTCGGCGTTTTGCGGTCTGGACGGCAGCGCTTTTAGCAGCGATCGCAGCAGTGGTAGTGATTTTTGACCCGTTTTATCATTTTCACGGTCCGCTGCCGGGGATGAAAGCAGTCGTAACGAAATCGGAATATCAGTGTATCGGCACAATACGGAAATTTTCTTATGACAGCGTGCTGGCAGGATCCTCTACAGCGGAAAACTATAACAATCACTGGTTTGACGAGGCATTTTCCTGTAGGACGGTCAAGGCGATCAAAAGCTCCGGGACATGCGCAGATCTGAAATTTTATATGGATGAAGCGTTTGCGACGCACGATCTGAAAAATGTGTTTTACAGCCTCGATCTGTTTGCCTTGGACGGCGACCCGGAGACGAATTTTGTCAACGATTCGATGCCGCTGTATTTATATGATAAAAATCCGTTCAATGACGTGAAGTATCTGTTCAACAAGGATGTATTGTTTGAGGATATCCCGTATCTGCTGGCGATGAATTTCAGCGGGTACGACGATGGGATGTCTTATAATTTCTGGCAGTACAAAACCTTTTCTGAAGAAGAGGCGAGAAAGCATTACGAACAGTCGGAAGAGATTGCACCGATGCAGGAGCCGTCTGAGTGGCAGGCACGGGTAGATGAAAATATTGGTTTGTTGACAGATATGGTAAAAAAGCATCCGGAGACAGAATTTTATTTTTTCCTGCCGCCCTATTCCGAGCTTTGGTGGGACAGCGTGTACCGGAGCGGGCAGACGGAGGAATATCTCTATGCCAGACAGGCGGCGATGGAAGCGCTGATTGCGTATGACAATGTGCAGATTTACGATTTTCAGACGGATGAGGATATTATTTTGAATCTGGATTATTACATGGATCCGATTCATTTTTCTGCGGATGTGAATCAGTTCATGGTCGTAAAAGCAAAGGAAGCCGATGTAGCATATCTGGTGACAAAAGAAAATCTGTCTGACCGGTGCAGTGCAATGCGCAGGCTGGCAGAGAAGATCACAAACAGGTAGCAGGAGTATTTACACGAGATATTTTCCAAACATTTTTAGGGTGTGATCATGACAGATATTTATCAGAAAGCTTATACGAGCATATATCCTTCCAGGCTTGGGGATATTTTGCTGGCGGCGGACGAAATCGGGCTTACCGGTTTGTGGTTTTTCGGGCAGAGCTATTTTGCAGATACACTTCCGGCAGAGCAGGTTGCGCAGGAAACGCCGATACTTGCACAGGCAAGGGAATGGCTGGACGAATATTTTTCGGGAAAAGAACCGGACTTTACACCGAAGCTGCATCCGATCGGATCGCCGTTTCGGCAGGAGGTATGGAGGATTTTGCTGCAGATTCCCTATGGTCAGACGATGACCTACGGAGAAATCGCAAGACAGATGGAAAAGCTGCAGAACCGGCCTCATATGTCTGCGCAGGCGGTAGGCGGTGCGGTGGGACATAACGGGATTTCAATCATCATTCCATGCCATCGGGTTGTGGGGACAAAGGGGAACCTGACAGGGTATGCAGGCGGACTTGACAAAAAGATGGCACTGCTTGAGCTGGAGCATGCCAATCGGAAAACTTATCTGGAAAATTTGTCGCTGTAATGAATATGCATATCTTCCCAGTCCATAAATAATACATAGAATACTTTTCCATATTGTGGGCTTTCTACAATTCTCCCATGATCCAGTACAGAAAGATAAGATCCGTCCGCCTTTCGAAGATGAAAATGAATATAGTCATTTTCATTTCCGCTGTCGATTTGTTCCCAAATGCTTGCTTCTATCTGCTGCTGCTCATCTTCACGAATCAGGTTGTGAAAACTCTTATTGGTGAGCCTGAAGAATTCATCCATACTTTGATATCCGGTCATAGAAAGAAATTCATGGTTTGCATAAAAAAGTTCGTCATCTTCCTTGTCTGCTCTGTATATGATAAATGCACCCGGAAGGTGTTCGGAGATATCTTTAAGTGCAAAGCCCAGCTGTTTGCGAACAACGGATTGAAGTTTCTTACTGTAAGACATACATCCATTTTTCCCGTGAAGCTTTATTTCATAGAGAGCTGCATCTGCACAGCGCATGAGCTGTGAAAGACTGGATGCAAAGGTCGGATATTCCGCATATCCAAGAGAAATATAAAATTGCTGCTCCCTTCCTCTGCATGAGAATGTTTTGGGAAGGCTGGTAAATTGCTGCAATTGCGCTTCTGCTTCTTCAAAGGTATAGTTAGGGAGAAGAACACAAAATTCGTCTCCACCGTTTCTTCCTAATATGGCATCAGATGGAAAAAAAGCTTTCATGCTGTCTGCAAGACATTTCAATGCCGTGTCACCATAACCGTGTCCATAGATATCATTGATAAACTTAAAGTCATCAATATCAAAAAGTGCAGCCACAAAATGAGTTTTCGGATTTTTAGCTATCATTTTCGCTGCCAATTCATCAAATCCATAGCGATTGTAAATATTGGTAAGGGAATCCGTGTGTGCCAGTATCTGGAATCTGTTTTTATTTTCTTTCGAAGTCAGCCATACACAGGTAAGAACGGACAGAAGTATAACGTTAGCAATTAATATCACACTGGTTTTTGTTATTAATAAATTGTTTCGCCATCCACCTTGAGGAGCGACTTCAAACATCCATTCCTCTTCCCCTATCGTAAAAGTATAAGAAACCGGATTTATCAACGAATCATTTGATTGAGAAATAATGTTATAGGTATCACTCCAGGGAGCATCTGTCTTTGAAATTCTGTATTCATATCCAAAGCTGGAAAGTGCACTGACCGCGTCTGAGAAAATGTCGGGTACACGCAGGACAACAATGGTAAAGCCCCAGAAATATTCCAACCCGTTTTCATCCTTCAGGAAAATGGGATTGCGGACAGCAATTCCAGAGCCGCCCTGTTTCAATTTGAATGGTCCCTGGGTAATGATTGTATGGTTGTCCCTTGCATAACAGGAAATCTTTCCACGATCTTTATCATGGAGCAGATCAATTTTGCCTGCTTCATTTCCGGTGGACGGATAAATATCTGTCACAACACCATTCGGAGCAAGCTGCACGCTTTCAATAGAATCAGACATAAGATTTTCTGCAATCATGTCAAACTGGTTAAATTCTCCAGATTCACTGATCAAAATCTGTTTCAGAACATCCGTAACGTCTATCCCTTCTGTAATCTCATTTTTTATGCGTTCCCCATAGGTTGTTGCATTTAATAATGCTGTTGTATGGTTCTGTGCTGTTTCATGAGAGTCTACTTTGTATAGGATTATACCAACAAGGCATATACCCAGTAAGAAAACGATAAGCGGAATAAGTGTTTTTTGTTTCATCTAACATGCCCTTTTTTTCAGAGGTGTTTTGCAAGACCTCTGTTGATGTCAGTCATGGCGGCTGTTTTTATAGTAATTTTCCCTCACATTGTGTTCCGTGTCAAGATTTCGTACAAGCTAAAATAAGAAGGAGAGCCAAAGCTTTTGGATACTGTTTTTGTCATTTTACAGAGCTCGCAGCGTTCACAAATTCTTCACAAAAAAATTAGCACTCGCCTATTGACATTGCTAATAATGGGTGTTATATTACATCTAGAACAAAGGAAAGGGAACAAAAAGAACAGAAGATGCCGAAAACGGAATCGGAGTTCTCAGAAAGCTTTTCTTTGAACCAGATAAAATGACAACCACTTCTGAAAAGGATTCACAGAAGGCATGATAGAAGGAATGGAGGAATGACTTATGTTACTGCCTAGAATTTGGGATGAAGATTTATTTGAGAATATGGATAACTGGATGAGCTGGCCGGATGAGAGTGAGTTCTTCGGTAAGAAGAATCCTCTGTATGGCAAACATGCAAAGAACCTCATGAAGACAGATGTTCGGGAAACCGAGGATGCTTACGAGGTAGATATTGATCTGCCTGGCTTCAAGAAAGACGAGGTTACGATCACCGTCGAAAATGGTTATCTGAATATCAGCGCTGTCAAAGGCCTTGATAAAGACGAAACCGATAAGAAGACCGGCAAGTACATTCGTCAGGAGCGTTACGCAGGCAGCTGCTCCAGAACATTTTATGTCGGCGAAGCCGTTGAACCCGAGGATGTTTCCGCGAAGTTTGAAAACGGTATCCTGCAGCTTCACATTTTGAAGAAGGAAGCAAAGAAGGTAGAAAAGAAAGACAACCGGATCGCAATTGAAGGCTGATCTTTCCGGTATAGGAAGCTGAACATTCCGTCAAAATTTCACCTGATAAAAATCCCGGTGCGTGAAAACGTACCGGGATTTTTTGTCGTATAAGAAGTTTCAATTCCATACAATAAAAACGCTTTGGGAGGATCCCACTGCGGCAGGGAAGGAAAAGGACGATATCCGGCAGGAGAAATGCGCTGGATTTCACCCGAAAGGTTGCGTAAAAAGGCGCAATCATGTAAAATCAAAGTAATATCTTTGAAAAATGAGCGGCAGGACCGCAGCATGGAGGATGAAATGGATATATTCGGAATATTGGCGATGGTCGGGGGACTTGCTCTGTTTTTATACGGTATGCAGGTTCTGGGAGATGGTCTGAAAAGAACGTCGGGCGGACGTCTGGAAGAAATTCTGGAATCGCTGACTTCCAACAAATGGAAGGGCGCGCTGCTGGGCTGTGTTGTCACGGCAGTAATTCAGTCATCGTCAGCAACGACGGTAATGGTAGTCGGACTCGTAAACTCCGGTATTATGAAGCTGACGCAGGCTGCAGGCGTTATTTTGGGAGCGAACGTCGGAACGACAGTTACTTCCTGGATGCTGAGCTTGACTGGTATCGAAAGCAGCAATGTGTTTGTACAGCTGTTAAAGCCGGCGAACTTCTCACCAATCGTCGGTATCATTGGCGTGATCATGCTGATGACCGCTAAAAATGATAAGAAAAAAGATATCGGTACGATTTTGATCGGCTTTGCAGTTCTGATGTTTGGTATGGAAACTATGTCCTCTGCAGTAGAGCCGCTGGCGGGCAATGAGAAATTTACCGGCATTCTGACGATGTTCTCCAATCCGATCCTTGGTATGCTTGCCGGTCTGGTGCTGACTGCGGTTATTCAGAGCTCTTCTGCATCCATCGGTATCCTGCAGGCACTTTCCATGAGTGGAACACTTACCATCGGTTCTGCGATCCCGATTCTGATGGGTGAAAACATCGGTACGGCGATCACTGCGATCCTTTCCTCTATGGGCGCAAGTAAAAATGCGAAGCGTGCAGCGCTGATGCATTTATATTTCTGTATTTTAAAGACAAGCTTTTTCATGGTGCTGTTTTATCTGATCGATGCGATCGTACATTTTTCGTTTATGACAGAGCTTGCAAACCCTTTCATCATTGCCATGATCCACAGTATCTTTAACCTGTCGGCGGTGATTATCATGCTGCCGATATCCGAAGTACTGGTAAAGCTTGCGATGAAGACGATTCCGGTTACTCCGGACGAGCTCGAGGATGTTCCGGTAGAAAAGAGCATTCAGATCCTGGACGAGCGTTTCCTGGCATCTCCGCATTTTGCACTGGAGCAGTGTAAAACAGCCGCAGGCGATATGGCAGAGTATGCCCGGGAAGCCCTGTTGCTTGGAATGGGGCTTGTGACAGAGTTCCATCCAGAACAGGCAAAGCGGGTGGAAAATCTGGAAAATCTTGTGGATTCCTACGAAGATCAGTTGGGTACTTATCTGGTAAAATTAAGCAGCCGGAATCTTTCTACGAGAGACAGCCATACACTGTCCACGCTGCTGCATTGTATCGGTGATTTTGAGCGGATCTGTGACCATGCGATCAACCTCGTAGGATATGCACAGGAAATGGCGGAAAAGGATCTGCATTTTTCTGCCAAAGCAGAAGAAGAGCTGAAGGTATTTACGGCGGCGGTTCAGGATATCATGAACCGTGCGGTAACGGTATTTAAGAACGATGATCTGAAGCTTGCAAAGTCTGTAGAGCCTCTGGAAGAGGTGATCGACGGACTGAATATGGAGATCAAGAGACGCCATATCCGCAGATTACGGAAGGGAAAATGTACCATAGAGCTTGGACTTACGCTGTCGGATATTACGACCTGCTACGAACGTGTTGCAGACCACTGCTCCAATATCGCAGTATGCCTGCTTCAGGTCAATGAAGACGGCTTCGATACCCATGGCTATTTGGAAATGGTCCGTGATACGGACAATCCGGAGTTCCGCGCAGAGGTGGCAGAATTTGAACACAAATACGAGCTGCCTCGTATGAAGAAGGATGAAATCGATTCTCTGCCGACGATCGCTTTAGAGGAAACAGATACAGCCTCCGGGGAAAAATCGGATTTTCTCAGCAGTCGAATTCAGGAGCGTAAGAAAAAGAGAAAAGACGGGAAAAAGAAATAAAGAAGGCGCGCAGATTGACGGGAATATACCCGAACAGAACTGATTGAAAATCCGGTCAGATTTTAAAAGAATGTACCCGGAATCAGCCGGAGCTTCTGATCTATGATTTCGAAAAGACAGAGGACGATTTTGGCGAAACGGGGCGGCGGACGATTTCGGATGCGATTTTCTCCGATGGAAAGTGAATAAAAACAACGACATTAAATATCGGTATGGCTTTTGTCTGGTGGCCATCTAACGATATTTGGTGTCGTTTTTTTGTTTCCGGAGAAAAGGAGTGGATTCAGCTTGCGGTAACCTGTTTCCCGATGGCGTTATGCGCGCAGGTCTTCTTTGTAGGATCGCTTGTGAGATTTGTATTTCGGATGATATTTACGAAGCAGCTGGCGAATGGATAATCTTGGTTCCGTAAAAAAAATACGGCATAAGTTGAATTTTTTTGCAGATAATAATATAATATAGAAAAAGAGCAGGAATGGTGATTGTTATGTTAAAAAAATTCAGCGTAGAAAACTTTAAAGGGTTTCAGGATAAAATCACATTTGATATAGGATCACCCAGCAATTATAACTTTAATTCTGAAATTATAAAAAACGGTTGTGTGACAAAAGGAATTATTTATGGCATTAACAGCAGCGGTAAATCAAACCTTGGATTGGCTATTTTTGATATCATCACCCATTTGACAGATAAACAGAAATTGCTTTCCAGCTACGATTTTTACCTGAACATGAGTGGAAGAAAATCCTTTGCTGAATTTGAATACACCTTTATGTTTGATGGTCATGAAGTGGTTTACCGATACAGCAAAAATGATGTAAATACTTTGAAGAGTGAGAGTTTATCTATTGATGGAAAGGAAGTTATCTTTTTTGATTTTCTTACTAGGGATGGGTTCACCTTGCTGGATGGTTCCGGCACTTTGAATGTATCGATCAAGAGCGAGAGTCCGATTTCCCGTGTAAGGTATGTGAACAACAACTCTATTCTTACGGATAATGAGCAAAATCGGGTATTTAAAAAGTTTATTGATTTTGTGGAACGTATGCTTTTGTTTTATTCGTTAGATAGCCGGGGATATGAAGGCTTTACAAATGGTAACGAAGGTGTAGCGGAAGGTATTGTAAATAGTGGAAAAGTGCTGGATTTCCAGAGGTTCCTGAAAGAAAATGACATTGACTATGAATTATACGGATGCGAAGTGGACGGCAAAAAAGCAATCTACTGTCATTTTGATAATACAGATGCTGATTTCTTTAAGATCGCCTCTACCGGAACCAGATCACTGGCATTGTTCTATTATTGGTATATTCGTATGGAAAAGGCATCTTTTGTGTTTATAGATGAATTTGATGCATTTTATCATTTCGAATTATCCGAGTCGGTGCAAAGACATTTGAACCAGATAGCTGGA
>UMCX01092059.1_pt1 | contig 11210 bp, 7 predicted proteins | sample 1964341 | NCBI WGS metagenome assembly UMCX01 (sample SAMEA4835979, study PRJEB28245) | human gut metagenome | biome: gut microbiome; material: fecal sample | place: Denmark | collected 2008
CGACAGAAGCCAGCGCCACGAGCAGCGTGACCCGAAAGAAATCGGAATCTCTGCTGTACGCGGCGGCACCATCGTCGGCGACCACGACGTCATCTTCGCAGGCCCGGACGAGGTTGTTACCCTGTCCCACAGAGCATATTCCAAAGGAGTTTTCGGAAAAGGAGCTGTAGAGGCTGCAAAATTCCTGGCTGGAAAACCGGCTGGCATGTATGACATGCAGGATGTCATTGCTGCGAAATAAGGCAGAAACAGGGAAAAAGTGAATAGAAACCAGAAAGTGCGCAACGAAAATGCGAAACGTTGCGCACTTTTTCTTTTCTTACAACGGGATTTTCGGAATTGAGGAAGTTATTTTGCAGAATATTTGGCAGAATACACAAGAAAAAATACGGAATATCAAAAGAGAACGTGAAAATCGCAAACGGTAATGGAAAAATCAATGCGCAACAAGGTAAAACGCTAAAGTTGCGCATTTTGCACAAAAAATAGTAAAACAGTATATTTCGACAAGAAATATCTTATAAAAACTGCGAATTGTAAACAATATGCCGAAATGATATGATAATGGCACAAAGAAAAATAAAGAGTTGAGCAACAAAAAGTTGCGCAAACAAGAAAGGGAATGAGAAGATGAAAAAGAATGGTTGGAAAGGGTTTTGCAAAAAGCTCTACAAGTACCGGGTATTTCTTCTGATGCTTGCACCGGCAGTAATTTATACCCTGATTTTTTCCTACTACCCGATGACAGGAATTGTAATGGCATTCAAAAAATACTCCTACGCAGGAGGTATCTGGGGAAGCCCGTGGAACGGATTTGATAACTTCAAGTTCTTCTTTAAATCAGGACAGGCCGGACTCGTTACCAGAAATACCGTGCTGTATAATCTGGCATTTATTGCGATCAACACGACGATGCAGATTGCCGTTGCCGTGCTTCTGACCGAGATCCGCAACAAACATTACCGTAAGATCACACAGTCGCTGATGTTTCTGCCGTATTTCATTTCCTGGGTTATCGTAGGAGTTATGGCATTCAATATTTTCAGTTCCGACTACGGTTTTCTAAACCGACTGATTGAAACCTTCGGTGGAACACCAATCAAGTTTTACACGACACCAAAGGCATGGCCGTTTATCCTTGTCTTCTTTAATGTATGGAAGGGAATCGGATACGGTTCTGTTATGTACCTGGCAGCGATTATGGGAATTGACACTTCGATTTATGAAGCAGCCCGCATCGACGGAGCAAACGTGTTCCAGCGAATTTTCAAAGTAACAATCCCGATGATCATGCCGACCACAATCATCCTGCTTCTGCTATCCGTCGGAGGCATCTTCAAAGGAAACTTTGATATGTTCTACAACCTGGTTGGAAGTAACGGTCTTCTGTACAACTACACCGATGTAATTGATACCCTGACGTTCCGTGCCTTAATCAGCAGCAACGACTTCGGAATGTCCGCAGCTGTTGGTCTGTATCAGTCGGTACTGTGCTTTATCACTGTCGTAATCGTAAACAAACTGGTTGGTCTTTATGATAAAGACTACACCTTATTCTAGGAGGGATGAAAAGTGGGATCTTCCAGTCATACAAGTAAAATCAAAAGAGGAAAAGATGCGGTTGCACTTGATATCATCGCGTACGGATTCTGCGGAATCATCGCGCTGGTCTGCCTCGTTCCTTTCATCATGATCGTATCCGGCTCGTTTTCTTCGGAATCGGCCATTATCCAGAACGGTTTCAGCCTTCTGCCGCAGGATTTCAGCCTGGAGGCATACAAAACCGTATTTAAAGATCCTATGGTTGTCTTCCGCGCATACGGCACGACCATCGGTCTGACCATCGTCGGAACGGTACTTGGTCTGCTGCTGCAGACTATGACAGCTTATGTACTGTCACGTAAGGAGTTTGAGTGGAGAAATCAGTTTTCGTTTTTCTTCTACTTTACCACTTTGTTTTCCGGCGGTCTTGTTCCGTACTACGTACTGATGACACAGACCCTGAATCTGCGGGACAGCTACCTTGCACTGCTCCTTCCGCTGCTGTTCAGCGTATACAACCTTCTGATCATGAAGAGTTACATCGTGGGACTTCCGGATTCTCTGATTGAAGCGGCCAAGATTGATGGCTGCGGCGAGTTCCGTATTCTGTTCCGGATTGTAATGCCGCTGATCAAACCGGCACTTGCTACCGTGGGCCTCTTCATTGCACTGGCTTATTGGAATGACTGGTACAATGCGATGCTGTATATCAAAGACACGAACAAGTATCCGCTGCAGTATTTCCTGTATCAGCAGGTTAATGATATTGAGGCATATAAAAAGCTTCTTGCAAACAACGCCGCAGGCTCTGCCGTCAGCGCAATCTCATTGCCGACCCAGTCCCTGAAAATGGCACTTACCATTGTAGTAACCGGCCCGATCGTTCTGGCATATCCGCTGGTACAGAAATACTTTGTACAGGGTATCACAATCGGAGCAGTCAAAGGCTGATACAAATCATGTTAATTTAACTGAATCAAGTAAGTCCCCTGTTTCCATTGCGAAAAGCAATAAGCAGGCGGGTGGGGACTTGCTTGTATCAGGAGGAGTGCAAGCTCCTTCTGATAAACTGCGGAGCAGTTATTCGGTTATGAGCAAGTAGCAAAGCGGATTGCGAATATCCGCTTGAATTACACATTATATTTATGAAGGAGGTTCTTTATGAAAAAGAGCACAAAAAAACTGGTATCTGTATTACTTGCATCCGCAATGGCAGCCGGCATGCTGGCAGGATGCGGTTCCGGCAACGGAAAGGGAAGCACGGGCGACAGCAAAAGCAGCTCCGCAGCTTCCGGCACATCGGGAGACAACCTGAGTGCAGACACTTCGGAGCATGTCGATCTGACGATGTATCTGATCGGCGACCGTACCCCGGATTTTGATGAGGTTTACGCCAAAATCAATGAGATTCTGGAAGAGAAGCTGAACTGCTCTCTGAACGTAGAATTCCTTTCCTGGGGCGAGCATGACACGAAATATTCCCTGCTGTTCTCCTCACAGGAAGATTTTGACCTGATCTTTACCGCATCGAGCTGGTGCCATTACGAGCAGACCGTTTCCCTCGGCGGATTTGCACCGCTTTCTGAGGACTTTATCAAAACGTATGCACCGGATATCTGGGAGGTTGTTCCGGAAATGGCATGGGAGCAGGCAAAGATTGACGGACAAATCTACATGGTTCCGAGCTATGCCAACGAGTTTGGTCAGGAAGTTCTGGCAGTGCGCGGTGACCTGATGGAAAAATACGGTATGGATGATATTACATCCTGGGATGACCTGATGAAGTTCTACAAAGCATGTGCAGCAGACGGTATCTATGCAAGTCAGGGCGGACCGTGGTATCCATTCTTCCAGTCCCAGGGCTATTCCACAACGGGCGGAGCACCGAAGGGCGGCGAGCTGATTCTGTATCATACCCAGGATCCGAAAGATCTTGAATTCCAGTACATCGGTGAATGGGATGCGTTCCGTGAGTACTGCCAGGAGATGAAAGACCTGGTAGACGCCGGAGCATGGTCCAGCGACGTATTAAACAGCAGCGATGAGAGACAGACCGGACTTCTGACCGGAAGAACAGCAAGCATGAGCTGGAATCTCGGAACCTGTCTTACCTACGGAAAACAGGCAAATGAGGAACATCCGGATTGGAATGTAACGATGGTAGACCCGAACAAAAACCTGTCGAAAAAAGTAAACTCTTACATCAACAACGGTGTTGCCATCAACGCAAACAGTAAAAACAAAGAGAGAGCCATGATGGTATTAAATGAATTCTACACCAACCCGGATGTTTACGATCTGGCTATGCTCGGTATCGAAGGAAAGCACTGGGAAGCAGTCGGTGATGATCAGTACAAAGTTATTGATGAGAGCGGCTATGGTGTAGCAAGTAACTGCAACTGGGGATGGAACAACTGCACCATCCAGAGAGAGGAATATCTTGAGAACAGAACGGCTCTGGACGACAAGTATGAAAGCATCAAAGATGCCTTCAACAACAACATCAAAGAAGATCATGTTTACGACGGATTTAACTTTGATTCCAGCAATGTAAGTACACAGTTTGCAGCAGTAGAGGCAGCCATCGACAATTATTATAACCCGCTGATCAACGGTCTCGTTGACGATGTGGACGCTTCCATCGATGCCATGAACGCAGCTATGGACAGCGCCGGAATCCAGGATATTCTGGATGAGATGAACCGTCAGGCAGCAGAGTATGTAGCGGAGAAAGAAGAAAAATAAAACAGTAAAATAAAACAGGGAATGGACGCGCTGGTCTGCCAGAAGCTCCGGCGCGGCCGTTCCTTCTTTTAGAGATCAAGTGATGGTTCAAAAAGCTTTGAGGGATGACTTGATTTCTAACAGCATTCGTATTAAATATAAAAATATAGGAATTTTTCAAATTTAACAGAAAGTGACAGGGTATTTTTATGACACTGGAGGAAATTGCAAAAGAGATAGGGGTATCAAAAAGTACCGTTTCCCGTGCACTGTCCGGTAAGGGCAGAATCGGAGAGAAGACCAGAAACCGGATTCTCGAGGTGGCAAAACGGGGAGAAGAGCGGGAGGAGATGGCGCGGACCCGAACGGTGACGCACAACATCGGCGTGGTACTGCCTTCAGACGTTTATTATGGAAGCGGTGTTTATTTCCAGAACTGTCTGCTCGGCGTCTGCGAATCGGCATCGATGCTCGGGTACAATGTGCTGATTACGACGAGCAACGCGCATGATATTTCAGAGCTGCAGTCGCTGGTGGAGTCGAACCGGGTGGATGGTATGCTCCTGACACGTGCGCTTGAGGATGACCGTGCGCTGCAGTATTTAAGTCAGGCAAATTTCCCGACAGCACTGACGGGAACATGCCGGTATGACAACATTATCCAGGTGGATACCGACAATGAGGGTGCGGCAGAGAAAATGACAACGCTGCTGATCGGAAAGGGATTCCGCAGATTTGCGTTTCTTGTCAAGGATATGAGCTATAACGTAGACCGCAAGCGTCACGAAGGTTTCTGCCGGGCGCTGATTAAAAATGGAATTTCCGAGAAGGATCAGCTTTTCTACAATGGTTCGATCCGTATGGAGTTTCTGGATGCGATCATTGAAAATATTATATCCAAAAAAGTGGAATGCATCATCTGTGGCGACGACGAGATTTGTACGATGGTGATGTCCCGGCTCCAGGCGGAAGGCTATCGAATTCCCAAGGACGTCGCGATTGCTTCGCTCTACAACAGCACCAATCTGGACTGCTATTCCCCTGCAGTTACAGCAGTCAGTGTGGCAGCATCCCAGATGGGAGGCACAGCCGTGCGTCAGCTGATCCAGCGGCTCCGAGGGGAAAATTATGAGAAGAAGACGATGCTGGATTACGACATTTTATTCCGAAAATCGACAAACTAACGTAGCAGGGAGGACAGAACAATGGAATTTCAGAAGGGAATGGATCTATCTTTTATACCGGAGCTGGAAGATGCCGGAGTACAGGTGAAGGACTTTGACGGAACTGTTATGGATCCGCTGGATCTCGTTCAGAAATACGGGGTAAATTCCGTACGGCTCCGTATTTGGAATGCGCCGGAGCATGTCAGGGAGTCCGGCGGATACTGCAGCTATGCGCATACACTGGCGATGGCAAAACGGATCCGGGCACATGGCATGAGCTTTATGCTGGATTTCCATTATTCTGATTTCTGGGCGGATCCCGGTCAGCAGAGAAAGCCGAAAGATTGGGAAAACTTAAGCTTTAAAGAATTAAAAGAGGCTGTTTTTTCTTATACAAGAGATACGCTGACGGCATTAAAAGAGGAGGACGTTCTGCCGGATATTGTTCAGATCGGAAATGAGATCCGAAGCGGCCTTCTGTTTCCGGACGGAGAGCTGCCGGATTATACAAAAATGGTACAGCTTGTAAATGCCGGAATCCGCGGTGCGCGGGCTGCAGCCGGAAAAGATGAGATGCAGGTTATGATCCATCTCGACCAGGGCGGACGGTATTTCTATCTGAAAGAGTGGTTTGACTGTTCCTTTGAGGCAGGACTCGAGGATTTTGACCTGATCGGACTTTCCTATTATCCATTCTGGCACGGCACTTTCACGGATCTGAAAGAGACAATGACGAAGCTGATCCAGGATTACAAAAAGCCGATTATGGTCGTTGAGACGGCGCATGCATGGAGAAAGAGTGCGCATGGGTTTATCGATGAACAGCAGGAAAAAATCGCAGGATTTCCGGCGACGCCTGCCGGACAGAAGCAGGTGCTGGATCTGGTTGCCAATATCGTTGCTTCGCTGCCGGATGAAATGGGGCAGGGTATCTATTACTGGGAACCGATCTGTGTTCCGAAAGACGGTGAGGGCGGCTGGTCGGAAAATATGGGTCTGCTGGAGGAGAAGGGAACCATCATGGAGGGCATTCGTTCTTTCCTGTTTACACGGAATGATGCCTGTCCGGAAAACCCGGCCAAGATTTACGAGCCGGAGCCAATGACCGTAGTAAAAGACGAAGCATGCGGTCTGCCGGAGATGCTCCCGGTTTTGCTGTATGACGGAATGGTGGAGCAGCGGCGGGTAAACTGGAACGAAGTGCCGGACACACGCGTGACAGGCGAATATGATGTGACAGGAAATGTGGAAGGTGTTCCGTTTGCTGCACATGCGAAGATCTGCGTGGTGGAAGAGCTGCCGGAGGCGGAGAATCTGTTGCTCGATGTCGGCTGGGAAGACGGCCTGGCGCGCTGGAACGTAGAAAAATCCGAGGATGCCGTTGCAGTACAGCTGTTTCCGGAGTTTGTCGATCCGTTCCCAGCTCCGCCGGTGAATGCGGTACGCGTAGAAGCACCGAAAAACTTTACGTTTTCGATCTGCCAGACGGTAAAGGTACAGGAGGCAGGAACGTATACATTATCTGTTGCCTTTCAGGGAACCGATACAACAAATGTGGATGTGCGGCTGTTCCTCAATACGGAAGAGGGAAAAGAAGAGACTGTGATTCATCCGACAGAACATGCATGGACCGGCTACAAAGTGACATGCGAAATCAGAAAACCGCAGGAAGTCACTGCCGGAATCCGAATTTCATCGCCGCCGATGTACGGCATGATGCGGAATTTCTGTCTGCAGACAGTAAAAAGAGAGGGACAATAAGACGATGAGAGCAGAGTACAGCTATTGCAGGGATTATCTGATTAAAAATGGAAAACCGTGGTTTCCGGTGATGGGCGAAATGCATTACAGTCGGTACCGCAAAGAGTGGTGGGAGGAATCACTGCGCAAAATAAAGGCGGGCGGAGTTTCTGTCGTCTCGGCCTATGTGATCTGGATTCACCACGAGGAAGAGGAAAATGTGTTTGATTTTGAAGGATGCCGGGATATCGGAACGTTTGTAAGACTGTGCCGGAAAGTCGGACTGTCGGTATTCTTGCGTATCGGACCGTTTGTGCACGGGGAAGTGCGGAACGGCGGATTCCCGGACTGGATCATCGAGAGAGAGAAAGAGGGCATGGCGATCCGCTGTAACAACGAGGAATATCTTGGCTATGTCAGACGGTTCTGGAAAAAGGTTTATGCGCAGGTCGATGGATGCATGGAAAAGGACGGCGGTCCGGTGATCGGTATTCAGATCGAGAATGAGTACGGCCACGTCGGCGGTCTGCAGGGACCGGAGGGCGAGGCGCATATCCGCACATTGACAGCAATGGCAAAGGAAATTGGCTTTGATGTGCCGCTGTACACGGCGACCGGTTGGGGCGGAGCCTGCATCGGCGATCTGCTTCCGGTCATGGGCGGCTACTGTGAAGCACCATGGGATCAGAGAACGTGCGAGATTGAGCCGAACGCAAACTTTGTGTTCAGCCACACAAGGAACGATGCACTGATTGCGTGTGATCATCATGTGGAAAATGCAAACAGTTACAACGAGGAGGATTTTCCGTTTTTGACGGCAGAACTTGGAGGCGGGCTTCAGGTTACCATGCACAGAAGACCGGTGGCGAAGGGATGCGATGTCGGAGCGATGTCTACCGTAAAAATGGGAAGTGGAGCAGGGCTGCTCGGCTACTATATGTACCACGGCGGCAGCAATCCGAAGGGAAAACTGTCCACCCTGCAGGAGAGCCGCGCGACAGGATATCTGAACGACCTGCCGGAGATCAATTACGATTTCAACGCGCCGATCCGGCAGTACGGAACAATCTCGGACAGCTATCGGGAGATCAAGCTGCTGGCGCTGTTTTTGAATGATTTTGGCGAGGATATGGCCTCACTTCGGTCTGAAATTCCAACGATAAGGATTCTGCCGGGAGATATGCACACGGTTCGGACAGCGTGCCGTCACGATGCGGACCATGGATACGTCTTTTTTAACAATTACCAGAGAAGATGGAAGATGGATGATCATCCACAGGTGAAACTGGAGGGACTCCTGGATGGAAAAGCGAGCGTGGGATTTCCGGCATTTGACCTGAAAGAGGGAATGTATGGATTTTTTCCGTACAATATGAAACTAAACGATGCGGTTCTTCACACGGCACTTGCCACACCGCTCTGCGTTTTACATACGAAAAAGGGAGATGCGTTCGTATTTTACGGTGATCTCGACCCGCAGATTCAGTGGGAGGGCGATGCGCGCGCAGAACTCTGCCTGATTTCCCGGCAGGAGGCGCTGAATGCATGGAAGGTGCATCTGGATCAGGATTATCTCGTTCTTTCCGAAAATTATGTCTGGGAAGAAAACGGTGAGCTTGTTGTGACAGGCAGTGGAAAAACCATGATCGCTGTGTATCCGGCAGTGGAAAAAGGCATTGTGGATTTCAAAGAGTGTGGAAAAAGAGGAAACTTTACGCTGTATGAGCGTATTTACAAAGCACAGGAGCCGGAGGCAGAGCTTGTCTGCAAAGAGCAGGATAAAGAGAAAGCAGTATACGAACTGAAGCTTGCTTATCCGGGCGAAAAAAATTATCACGATGCGTTTGCTTTTCTGACCTGGTACGGAAACCGTATGGAAGTGTTTGATGGGGAAGAGAAAATCAACGATTATTTCTATACCGGTCAGGAGGCCCTGTTAAGCCTTGGCTATTTTGAGTTTCCGGAGAAACTGAAACTCGTTGTCTATCCTCTGCATCCGGGTGATCCGATTTTTCTGGAAAAGCAGCCGGATGCAGCGGATGGATGTGCCTGCAAAATTGAGAAGCTGCACGTAGAGACGATATTTCGATGAACAGAGAAAGGAAAACGAACATGAACCAGAGTGGATTTATCTATGGAGGGGATTATAACCCGGAGCAGTGGCTTGCGATGCCGGAAATTCTGGAGCAGGATATCGAATATATGAAGGAGGCGCATATCAACGAGGTGACGCTTGGTGTCTTTTCCTGGTCTGTGCTCGAGCCGGAGGAGGGTGTATACCACCTGGAATGGCTGGAAAAGATCATGGATCAGCTGTATAAGAATGAGATTTCAGTAATTCTCTCGACACCGTCTGCAGCACGCCCGAAGTGGCTTGCAGACAAATACCCGGAGGTACTGCGCGTAAACGCGGACCGCACGAAAAATCTGTTCGGCGGACGCCATAATCACTGTTATACTTCGCCGGTTTACCGGGAAAAGGTGGGGAAAATTGATCGCCTGCTGAGCGAGAAGTTTGGAAAGCACCCGGCGGTAAAAATGTGGCACATTTCGAATGAACTGAGTGGAGAATGCCATTGCCCGCTCTGCCAGAAGGCATTTCAGGGGTGGCTGAAGAAAAAATATGAGACGATTGATGCATTGAATATGTCGTGGAATACAACGTTCTGGAGCCATTCGTATCAGAATTTTGAGCAGATTGAGAGTCCGTCCCCAAAGGGTGAGATGGGGCTTCACGGACTGAATCTTGACTGGAAACGGTTTGTGACAGATCAGACAGCAGACTTTGTTGCCTGGGAAAAAGCAGCGATCCGCGCGGGCGGTTCCGAACTTCCGGTGACAATCAACATGATGTATGATTTCCAGGGACTGAATTATCATAAGTTCAAGGATCTGATTGATGTGGTGTCATGGGATAATTATCCGACCTGGCACAAGGAAGCAGAAGAGGTGACTGCGCTTGATGCGGCACTGCAGCACGATTTTATGCGGAGTTTGATGAAAAAACCGTTCCTTCTGATGGAGTCCTGCCCGACAAGCACGAACTGGCAGAGTGTCAGCAAGCTGAAACGGCCTGGGCTTTTAAAGGCGGCATCGCTGCAGGCAGTGGCGCATGGTTCCGACAGTGTCCAGTATTTCCAGATCCGCCAGAGCCGCGGTGCGAGCGAGAAGTTCCACGGGGCGGTCATTGACCACTACGGCGGAAAGGATACGCGCGTGTTCCGTGAGGTGACAGAGACGGGCGAGGCGCTTTTGGATCTGGCGCAGATTGCGGGAAGCACGACGAAGGCACAGGCTGCAATTTTGCATGACTGCGAAAGCCGCTGGGCCATGGAGGATGCGCAGGGACCACGGAATATGGGACTGCATTACATGAATACCGTGAAGAAAGTATATGGCGGTCTTCGGAAACTGGGTGTGAATGTGGATTTCCTTGATATGGAGGAGAGTCTTTCCGGCTACCGGATTGTCTTTGCACCGATGCTGTATCTGTTTCGGGCCGGAATTGAGGAAAAAATCCGGAATTTCGTGGCAGACGGCGGCACCTTTGTGATGACATACTGGTCGGGAGTTGTGGATGAAAACGACCTCTGTTTCCTCGGCGGAACCCCGCACGGACTGATGGATGTATTCGGCCTGCGGAGCACCGAGCTGGACGCATTGTATGATCAGGATGTGAATGCGGGTGTGGGAGAAGGAAAGACATATGAAATCCGAAATTTCTGCGACCTGGTAAAAACGAACGGTGCCGAAACGCTGCTGGCATACCGTGACGATTTCTATGCGGGATATCCGGCACTGACGAAAAATGTATTTGGAGAGGGCGAGGCGTATTATGTCTGCGCAGATTTTGAACAGGCATTTTACGATGACTTCTGCCGGAAATTGGCAGAAGAAAAAGGCCTGGAACGCGCGGCAGCCGAAATCCCGGAAGGGCTCGATGTTGCAACAAGGGAGGATGAGAAATACAAGTATCTGTTTGTACAGAACTACGGAGCTGAACCGGCTGCATTTCCGATGGATACGGAAACATACCAG
>UMCX01092368.1_pt1 | contig 11007 bp, 9 predicted proteins | sample 1964341 | NCBI WGS metagenome assembly UMCX01 (sample SAMEA4835979, study PRJEB28245) | human gut metagenome | biome: gut microbiome; material: fecal sample | place: Denmark | collected 2008
ACCACAACGGTCCAATCGCCGTCAGCATTCTTCACCGGGATCATAAACAGGATGATACCAGTGATCGACGGGATGATGAACAGAGCTTTCAGTTTCGCGTTACTTTTGGTTTCCATTCTCTCTCCTCCTTCATATTGGCAAGTCGGGCCGGAAGGCGGTCTCTCTCATAGCCGCTTCCCCGGCAGACAGCTCTTGCCTTTACTTTATACGAATTCAGCAGTAAAGCAAGTGCCAGCAACGTTCTCAATTTGTATACCAGCAATAAATTTCTCCATTTTGTCATTCACTTTTTTGTCGAACCTGTATGTATCTTTTTTGCTTTTTGGGAAAAAGCCCATTTTCCCTTGCCGTTTCAGGGATTTTGGAGAAGATAAAGGGAGACGCGATACGCGTCTCCCTCCCGTTTGCTTTATTGCAAGTTTTCAACGTCCTTCTTGCCGACCGCCATGCGCTTCCATTGCTCAGGAAGGCCCGGCGCGATGAGCGGGAACAGATTTTCCGTGTCCGACGTCGGCTGGATGTTATAGGTGCCGTACTTGTTGACAAGATCGGCGCAGTCGTCCGGCTGGCCGAAGCGCGCCTTGAGCATCGGTGCCAGGTCATACGGCATGCCGGGGTCTTTTCGCGGCATAAAAATCACCTCCGGACTTAGTATGTCCGGAGGCGGCAGATTTTTTCGATTTGTCTCGCTCACGCGCGCAGCGTTTTGGGGTACACGCCCGCGTCGTGTAATTTCTGAAGCTCGCGCTGCACCATTTCCTTATCCTCGTGATACGTCATGCCGAACCAGCGCGCGCTCGAGCGCAGAACGGAGACACTGAGCTCGCCGCGGTCGATGAGCTCGCCGATCAGGCTCGGCAGCAGGCACTCTTTTTTGAGCTCGCCGTCGGGCAGCGCGCGGAGGAAATCCTTAAAATACGCGTCCAGCTTTTCAAACAGCCACGGCGTAAAGCCCCAGAAGTTCATCGAGACCGGCGTCTCGGGCGCATAGACCGGGCCGTCGCCGTTTTCCTGAATGTCGCGGATCTTGCCGTCGGCGCAGGGCTTTAGGTGGAACGTTTCGACCACGCGGTCGAGCATCCCCTGTTCGTTCACGTGGCACACACCACGCGTGACCGTGCCGTGCTCGCTCACGGTGTTGCAGAGGTCGTAGCCGACCATCGTGCCCTCGCCGCTTTCGGCGAGCTTTGAGAGCTCTGCGTAGATCGTCTTGAACGCGTCCACGCCGTAATAGTCGTCGGCGTTGATAACGACGAACGGCTCGTGCACAAATTCGCGCGCGCACAGCAGCGCGTGCACCGTGCCGAACGGCTTGACGCGATCAGACGGCACCGTGTAAAAATCGGGCACGCTCGAAAAATCCTGATACGCATAGCAGACCTCGACATTATCCCCGTCCGCCGTTTTGCGCGCGGCAAGGTGATGTCCGACCATGTTCTCCATCAAGTCGCGCATGTCGGGCTTGATGATGAAGACCACCTTCGTAAAGCCCGCGCGCAGCGCGTCGAAAATGGAGTATTCCATCAAAATTTCACCGTTCGGACCGATGCCGTCCACCTGCTTATTGCCGCCGTAGCGCGAGCCCATGCCCGCCGCCATAATGACCAGCGCTGCTTTCATAAAAACAAAACTCCTCTCAAAGTTCTCGATCTCTTTTTCTCCGGGCGCGCACCGCGCGCTCATCTTCGCCCATCATAGCGTATCCGAACCGGCATTGCAACCGTCTTTTTCGTCTCTTGTCTTTTGCCGCAGGCGTGTTATACTGGTGTAACTATTTCTTAACACCGAGGTCACACCATGGAAGGATTTCTGCACGCGGTCTCTTCTGTCACCATCATCCTGCTGCTCACGGCGACGGGCTATCTCTGCGCGGCGCGGGGCTGGATGGGCCCGCAGGCCAAGGCCTTTATCGGCAAGTTCACGCTCTCTGTCGCCATCCCCTGCATGTCAGTCTACGGGCTGACGAATAACCTGACCCGTGATCTTCTGGTTCAGTCGGGCAGCTTTCTGCTCGTGCCGCTGCTCGGCACCGTGGTCATCACGATCCTGTCACTGCTCGTCGGCAGGCTCTTGAAGCTGCCGCGCAAAAAGCTCGGCGTTTTTATGATGATGTGCTCGGTGTCGAACGCCATCTTCGTCGGCCTTGCGATGTGCACCGAGCTCTTTGGCGACACCTGCACGCCCTACGTCATGCTCTACTACCTCGTCAACACCAGCTTTGTCCAGCTGCTGTTTCTCTCGCTTGTGCGCTGGTCGGGCGAGAGCCGCGGCTTTGACCTCAAGATGCTCCAAAAATTCCTGACCACGCCCGCCGTCATCGCCGTTTTCGTCGGCCTCGCGCTCGTGTGGTTTGAAGTGAGGCTCCCCTCGCTCGTGATGAGCTACTGCCGCTATATGAACAACCTCGTCACGCCGCTGGCGCTGCTGCTCACGGGCTATATCATCCACGACATCGGGCTCAAAAATGTCCGGCTCGACCGCGACTTAGGCATCGCGATGATCTTCCGCTTCCTGCTCGCGCCCGCCCTCTCGGTCGCGCTGTGCAGGGCGTTCGGCGTGACGGGCCTTGCTCACGACGTGCTCATCGTCGAAACGGCGATGCCGGTCGTGACGCAGACGGTCGTCGCCGCCGCGGAATACGGCGCGGACGAGGAATTCGCCGCGCAGGGCGCGGCGCTCTCCACGATCGCGTGCTTCGTCGTGATTCCTGTGCTGATGCTGATTTTGTAATCAAGAAAGGGGCAAAGCCACTCTTTTGAGAAGGTTTCGCTGCGTTCTGTGCCTCGGTTGTCCGCTAAAAGCGGACAATTCGACCTTACACCGTTGCGGCACTACGATTCCCGCGCCCTTGCAGGCGCGCCAATCGTGCCGCTTCCTCGAAACCGACTTGCTGTTTCCGCCGCTGGCGGCACTTCGCCGGTTTCCACTTCGCGCAAAGAGTTTTCTGCCAGAAGGTGAATTGCCCCGCAGCGGGCAAGAGAAGCCCCTCTGGAGGGCGCACATGTCGCGGCGGAAAACCGATTTGAATTTATTTCGTGCCGTGCGCGGCACCTGGGCAGCCGTTGGCAGCTTTGCTGCCTTACGGATGCTGCGTACCCCTTGCGGGTAAAAACTCTGCAAGGCTCTCTACTCTGAAAAGAATCCCGCGCCGTGGGCGCGGGATTCTTTTATCTTCAATTGCCGATCAGCGCGGACAGGCCTCCGGTTCTCAGTTCGTCTTTGTAGTAGTTGAGCTCATCGCCGATGAGCTCGTCGAGCACGCGCATGCCCAGCACCTCGACAGGGGCCTTGTCGTCCGTCAGGATGCAGCTTCCGCCCTCATAGGGCGTGAGCTTCGAGTAGACCGTGCGCATCATATCGGCATAGTCGCTGTCCTTGAGCTTTGCGATGCTGCGCAGGAACGTCTCCTCCCAGTCATCCGCGTTCGTGCAGAAGACCTCGGTATTCGTGTTGCCCCTCACCGGCACGGTGACGGTGTGCTTGAAGACACTCGCCATCGTGTCGCAGAGGTATTCGTTGATCGAGCCGTTCTCCGCGGACGTCATGTTGAGGTTCACGACCATCACGCCGTTCGGCTTCAAATGTGCCTGCACTTCATTGAAAAACTCGACGCTCGAGAGCTGGAACGGGATGGTGATATCCTGATAGGCGTCCACCATGATGACGTCAAACTTCTCCTTCGACGCGGCAAGGTACGCGCGCCCGTCCTCGACCGCGACGGTCACGCTGCCTGGAAGTCCGAAGTAGTCCGTCGCGATGTCGGCAATTTTTTTGTCGATCTCCGCGCCCTGCACACTCGCGCCGGGGAAATAGCGCGTGCAGTAGCTCGCGTACGTGCCAGAGCCCATGCCGAGGATCATCACGCTGCGGTTTTCGCTGTCCGTGCCGTCCATGCCCGCCATGCAGGGCGCGGCGAGCGCGTAGTCATAGTACATGCCCGTCAGCGCGTCGCCCTTGACCTGCACGCTCTGCACACCGAAGAGCACGTTCGTCGAGAGCGTCGTGCGCTTCGCGTCATCCTGCACCTGCAAATAGTTGTAGATGGACTCGTCCTCAAGCGTGATGTCGCTCTGCCAGAAGGCGAAGCTGTAAGACGGCAGGGCAAAGCACAGTCCAGCGATCAAAAGGACGGAGACGATCCCCGGCACGCTCTTTTTCTTCTCGAACACGAAGTACGCGATGCCGATGGCCGCGAGCACACCGGAGAAGATCAAAAACGTTGCCGCCGTGCCGACGGCGGGGATCGTCACAAACGTCGGCACGAAGGTTCCGATGATGCTGCCGATGGTGTTGAGCGCGTTGAGCCTGCCCACGGTCTTGCCCGTGTCGTCGAGATTGTCGACCGTGAAGCGCGTGAGCGACGGCGTGACGGTGCCGAGCAGCACGCACGGGAACGCGAAGATCACAAGGCACGCCGCGAGCGCCGCCCAGACGAGGAAGTTTTTCGTCACAAAGAGTGCCAGCAGCAGCGAGATGCCCGCGATCAGGTACCGTCCCACAAACGGGATGAGCGCGATCCAGATGGCCGCGATGATGAGGCGGCGGTAGAGCTTATCGGGCGTCGCGCTCTTGTCGGCGAGCTTGCCGCCCCAGACGTTGCCGATGGCCATCGCGATCATAATGACGCCGATGATAACGGTCCACACGATCTGCGACGAGCTGAAGTACGGGGCCATGAGCCTGCTCGCACCAAGCTCGACCGCCATGACGGACATACCGGCAAAAAATTCGGTCAGGTATAAAAAGTATTTGCTGCGGATGAGTTTATTTTCCATGCAGGACCTCCCTGTCGTTTCGTTTGTGCCGTCTTCGGTGTAGACAAAGAAATTATAACACGCCTGAACCGCTTTGCACAACGTTTTTGCCGCGTATTCATTCCCGATGCGCATATTCCCTCTCTGCACGCATATAGATGGAGCAACATGAGTCAGGAGTGTGCTGCATGAAGGGTAACATGGAAGAGCGCGCCTGCGCGCTGGCCGCCTACATCATCGAAAACCGCGCCACCGTGCGCGCCGCGGCAAAAAAATTCGGCGTGAGCAAGTCCACCGTACACAAGGACTTACAGGACCGCCTGCCGCAGTTCAACCGCAGCCTATACTTGCAGGTCAAGGAGGTGCTGGAGGTCAACAAGGCCCAGCGCCACATCCGCGGCGGCATGGCCACGCGAAAAAAATACAAGGGATTTTGAAACTTTTTTCGACTTTTTGCGTCTAACATAAGAGTGCGCCTCCCGCGCGGCAAAATTTCTCTTGCACAATTCCGCCGCGCAGGGTAGAATGCATTATTGTAAACCAAAAGAAAAATGATCGGAGCAATTTTGAGATGCGAGAGCAGGATTATTACGAGCGCGGCTATGACGATGAGCCGCGCCGCAGCAAAAAGGCAAAAAAGCGCAAAAGAAAGCAGTCCGGCAGCCGCGGCGAGCGCGTCGTCGTCACGCTTCTGTCGCTTCTTTTCCTGACCGTGGCCGTCGTGGCGACGGTCAAGTACGTCGTGCGCGCGCCCGAGCCCGTCACGGACAACGAGGACCAGCAGACGCAGCAGGACGGCACGGCGGAGGACAGCGACGCCATTCAGACCATCTCCAACGGCAGGGAACGCAAAAGTAAATACTGCTATAATATCCTGCTCTACGGCGTGGACAACGACGCCGGCGGCAGCGACACGAATATGCTCATGCGCTTTGACGCGGAGAACAAGAAGGTCGACGTCGTCAGCCTGCCGCGCGACACGCTGATGAGCAACGGCCACAAGCTCAATTCCTCCTACAATAACGGCGGCACGGAAAAGCTGCGCAGCAACATTGAAGACATGCTCGGCGTTCCCGTGGACTTTTACGTCTCCGTCGACTTAAAGGGCTTCATCACGCTCATCAACCAGATCGGCGGCGTCGACTTCGACGTGCCCGAGGATATGGACTACGACGACCCCTACCAAGACCTGCACATCCACTTCAAGGCCGGCCTCCAACACCTGAACGGCCAGCAGGCCATGGAGGTCGTGCGCTTCCGCCACAACAACGACAACACCGGCTACGGCGGGCAGCAGGACCTCGGCCGCATCGGCACACAGCAGGCGTTTTTGAAAACCGTGGCGCAAAAGCTGATGAAGCTCGAAAATGTCCCCGCGATGGCGGAAACGTTCTTAAAGTATGTCAAGACCGACCTGACGCTCGGCAACCTCATGTGGCTTGCCAACCAGGCGCTCAGTATGGGCGGAATGGACGCCATCAGCTTTGCCACGCTCCCCGGCGACGGCTCGGGCTGGTACAAGGGCATGTCCGTCTACGCGCTCGACCCCGAGCAGGTGCTCGAGATGACGAATTCGATGCTCAACCCCTATGTCGCCGACATCACCGCCGACGAGCAGAACATTTTAGTCCCGTAATTCCGCAAAATTCTGAGAATGTGAGAAAGAGAGAGCAAACGCCATGAAGTTCCGCTTTGCGCTGCTTGTCGCGGCGCTCGCGCTTGCGCTGAGCATCAGCGCCTTTGCTTACAGTGAGGAGCCCGCGCAGGACACTGCCGCTCCCGCACAGGAGGAGACGACGACAGACGACAGCGCCCCGTTCGTGCTGCTTCGCGTCTACGAGGGCCAGTTTGCCGACGTGAAAGACGGCGACTGGTTCGCCTCTCCGGTCGTCTCGGCCTATGAATACGGCGTACTCAACGGCCGCGGCGAGGATTCCTTTGCGCCAAGCGGCAATGTGACGATCGCCGAGCTTTTGACCATTGCCGCGCGGCTGCGCGCCATCTACACGACCGGCAGCGACGCGGTCATCCCCACAGCGAAGGAGAATGAGGCGTGGTATGCGCCGTATGTCTCGTATTTGAAGAGCCAGAATTTGCTCGACAACAGCTTTGAGGGCTTCTACCTCCTGCCCGCGTCGCGCGCGCAGATGGCGGGCATCTTTGCCTTCGCCGTGCCGGAGGAATGGTACACCGAGCCCAACGCCTCGCTCGTCACCTCGGCCTACGCCAGCCGCGACTACATCGCCGATGTGACGGACAAAACGCCCTACCGCAGCGAAATTCTGCTGATGTACCGCCGCGGGCTGCTCTCCGGCATGGACGCAAAGGGCAGCTTTTATCCCGACCGCAGCGTCAGCCGCGCGGAAATTGCGGCGCTTCTGACGCGCGTTGTCAAACCTGAAACGCGCCTGACGCTCACGTGGACGGTCGCGCCGTATCACTCCGTGAAAAACGCGACGCTCGCGAGCCTTGTCAAAGCACCCACAAGCACGTCGCTCCCGACGTCGGCCAAGGACACCGCCGCCATCGACGGTTTGGTTCGCAATATGCTCGCGCGCGGCGAGCACACGATCACGCTGAACTACTCCAAGGCCCTCACCACCGCCACCGCCAGCGCGCTGACGCAGGCGTTCACCTCCCGCGTCAAAACATACTGCGAGCAGATGTACAACGCCGTCTCCTGCCGCTCGTATTCGACGGGCAAGGTCGTACTCACGTTTTCGTCCACCGCCTGTACGGACAAAACGCTCGAATCGTACCGCGCCAAGGCGCTCGCCGCCGCGATCAAGGTCCACGACTCCCTTTGGGAGAGCGGCACGCTGAGCTACGACATGAGCCAGTATGAGATCGCGCGCACGTATTTTCAATGGCTGTGCGACCACTGCCGCTACGATAACGCCGCCGCAGACGATTCCGCGAGCCATCTTGCCTACGGCGCGCTTGTCAGCGGCCTTGCCGTGTGCGACGGCTACACGGGCGCTTACAACCTGCTCTTGAAGCTCGAGGGCATCGAGTGCACCTCGCTTTTTAACGACAGCCACATCTGGACGCTCGCGACGCTGGACGGCACGCAGTACCACATCGATGTCACCTGGGGCGACCAGTACGGGCGCACGAACCTGCGCTACTTCGGCATGAGCGAGGAGCAGTCCTACCAGTGCCACCCGTGGGGCACAGCGGACAAAAAGAAATAGGGATCGACATATAGGGAGCCCTGAGACGGTATGTCTCAGGGCTCCCTTTTTTATCACCATTCGAGCTTTGTGCGCACGTGCGTCAACGGCAGGTGAAAGCTCTCCCGCAGGACGTTGCGATGTTCCGGAGGAAAGTGCTCCTCTGAAAATTCATACAGCGGCAGAACCGAACCGTACTGCTGCGCGGTCTCGTAGAACCAGCAGCTGAATTCCAGACGTTCGAGCTTCGTTTGCAGCGCCGCGATCTGCGCGCGGACGTTGTCGCGCTCTTTGGCAAGGATGTCGCGGCGGGCGCTGAGTGTCTCTCCGCCGGGCCGGATGAGCGGCAGGAACGAGCGAATCTCCTTGAGCGGAAGACCGCAGAATTTCAGGTACTCGATGATCGAAAGCGTTGCAATATCGTCGTCTGTGTACGTTCGCTGCCCATTGCTGGCGCGCGCACCGAGAGACAGCAGCCCCTCCTTTTCATAGTAGCGCAGGGTCGATGGGGCAATATTCATCATGCGTGCCACTTCTCCGATTGTATAAGGCATACGAAAATCTCCTTAAAAAACTGTTAAGATAACCGCGCGAAAACCTATTGACTTAAAGGCGACTTTAATAGTTACAGTTTACTTATCCAAATCGGTATTGTCAACAGGAATCAACGGGTAAATTCTCTTCCGTTTGTGCATGATGTTCCGGTACCGACAGTTTTTAAGAAGGAGAAAAGAAGCTATGAGAAAAATGATGCAGCGATCCCTGAGCTGTCTGCTGACTCTCGCGATGGTCGTCACGATGCTGATGACCAGCACGCTCGCAGCAGAGAAAAGCGCAAAACTGGAATTTGACTATTCCGCCAACTACGAATCCTCCAAGGTCGTCAGTCTCGAAGTCTACAAGGGCTACCCCGCAGACAGCTATGCCAAGGAAGAAGAGATCTTCTCCCAGCTCGAAGCGATCACCCCGCAGGCTGACGGCAGCTACGTCGTCACCGCTCCCGGCACCTATGCCTACCATGTGCACGGCACCGGCTACTACAACATTCTCCAGCTCTTCAACGTGACCGAGGCCGACCTCACCGCCGGCGTGAAGAAGCTTTCCGTCATCGGCGGCAAGCTCGGCGGCAACGGCTTCGAGCCGACCATCAAGCCGGAGAAGGCCCCCGCCTCCTATAAGGTAGACCTCCGCGACAGTATGCTTATCTTCTGGCCTGAGGAGATCAACAAGCACTTCGCCCTCGAGCCGCAGAACTACACCACCCCCGCCTTCGACGGCAAGCACGCCGCCAACGAGTTCACCTCTCAGGAAGAGCTGATGGCCTTCCTCAAGAAGATGGACGCCGCTTCCGGCACCATGCATCTCTACTCTGCCGGTACGACCCCGAACTACAAGTATGACCTCCCCCTGGCACTCTTCACCACCTCCGAGATCCCCGCGAACGCCACGCTCGCCGAGGCCGCCAAGATCGTCAAGGGCAACGGCAAGCTGAACGTCTGGTATCAGGCGCAGATCCACCCCAACGAGCCTGCCGCCGGTGAAGGCGCGCTCGTGATGATCGACAACTTTGTCAACGATCCCACTTACAAGGCCCTGCTCGACAAGATCAACATTGTCATCGTCCCCCGCATCAATCCCGACGGCTCCTATCTCTTCAGCCGCGCCACCTATGACGGCTTTGATATGAACCGCGACCATATGTCCCTCAAGGCAGCCGAGCTTGCCCAGCTGCACACCGCCTACCGCCTGTTCATGAGCGAGGTTGTCCTCGACACGCATGAGTTCACCTTCTACGGCGCTTACAACGACGACTGGACGAGCGCCGGTGAATACATGGAGAATGCGGACGATCTTGAGACCACCCCCGCCACCAGCCTGAACAACAACCCCGCCGTGACGAAGATCGGTCTCGACATGGCCAAGCGCGCCTTCTCCGACGCTACGAACGCCGGCCTGCGCGTCAATCACTACGGCACCACCGTCAATAACCCCATCGGCCGCGCCTACTTCGGCCTGTTCAATGCGGTTTCCTTCCTCATTGAGACGCGCGGCATCGGCGCCGGCCGCCAGAACTTTGAGCGCCGCGTCTTCTCTCAGGAAGTTGCCGCCACCTCTTACATCACCTATGCCGCCGAGCACGCCGACGAGATCATGAAGGCGGTCGCCGCCGCCCGTGCCGATGTTGTCGCCAAGGGCAAGACCTATGAGGAAAGCGACGTTCTCGCCCTCTATCAGACCAAGTCCGGCAAGACTCTGACCGACTACACCGCCGCGACCGTGCAGTACAGCGTCGCCGACGGCAGCGAGAAGGTCAGCAAGGCGTCTCCCCTTTCCCTGAACGACACTCTGACCCGCAGCCGCGTCCGCCCGACCGCCTATGTCATTCCCGCGGACACTGCCAACATTGAGAAGATCCTCTACATCATGGACAATCAGGGCGCTGAGTACTACAAGCTCAACGCCGGTACCACCGCAAGCCTCCAGCAGTACTACTATGTCGGCGACTACATGGTGAACGGCAAGGCCAAGGGCATTGAGGCCGGCCTGCGCGACACCGCCGACGTGACCTTCACCAACGGCGCTTATGTCTTCCCGATGGATCAGGTCGCCAGCAACGTCATCGCCATGCTTTGCGAGCCCGACGTCACCGACTCCAACGGCTACGACGGCACGCTCTATCAGTACAAGCAGATCGACTATGACAAGTCGACCATGAACTTCCCGCTCTACCGCTACACGGGCAACGACCCGCGCACCACGCTTGTGAGCAGCGGCACCTCCGCCGAACCCACCCAGCCCGAAAAGCCCGCTGAGAAGCCCTCCCAGCCCGCGAGCAGCGATACCTACACCGTCGTCTCCGGCGACAGTCTGTGGAAGATCGCCAGCAAGCAGCTCGGCAATGGCAACCGCTGGACTGAGATCTATGACCTGAATAAGGACACCGTCAAGTCCCCCTCGGTCATTTTCGTCGGTCAGATCCTCAAAATGCCTCTCACGGCAGTGAGCCAGTAAAAAATACGTCAGTGTTTTTTCTCCACAAATCCCCTTCGAACGGGAAAGCGCCTTCCGCGATGCGGAAG
>UMCX01014779.1_pt1 | contig 10847 bp, 9 predicted proteins | sample 1964341 | NCBI WGS metagenome assembly UMCX01 (sample SAMEA4835979, study PRJEB28245) | human gut metagenome | biome: gut microbiome; material: fecal sample | place: Denmark | collected 2008
CGAAAAGATGCCAGAACGCGCGCAGAAGTAATGTCGCTTTTGAGAGGAGCAAAATAAAGTGTTCTTTTTTCGAGGAAAAAACTTCAGCTTTGAGTTAAATACACGTACATATCTAATGGGCATTTTAAATGTAACTCCTGATTCGTTTTATGACGGCGGTAAATGGAATTCGCCCGATGCAGCACTTAGCCACGCTTTACAAATGCAAAACGACGGAGCCGATATAATAGATATAGGTGCGCAATCCACAAGACCGGGACACAAAGAGCTTTCGGAGAAAGAGGAACTTTCAATTATTAAGGAGTATATTGATGCGATAATTCCGAAGCTCTCGGTACCGACTTCTGTTGACACTTTTTATCCGGCGGTAGCTGAATACTGCTTAATGCACGGAGTGGCTGTTGTAAATGACGTAAGCGGAAGATTCAATCCGGATATTGCTTCCTTAGTGGAAAATTACAATGCCGGTTGGATAGTCATGCATACAGGCGGCGGTGATGCCGACAGAATGACCGATTACGAAGAAAATGTTGTCGGAAATGTCAATGCTTTTTTTGACTATATGTTGGAAAAGAGTGAAAACTTCGGCATAAAAAGAGAACAGATATGTCTTGATATGGGCATCGGATTCGGTAAAGATTATGAGGATAATCTTACCCTTATAAAAAATATAAAGCGGTTGAAAAGGCAGGATGTTATGTTGCTTACCGCTCTTTCAAATAAACGTGTAATTAAAGCGGCATCACACTCCGACGCGGAAAACTGTTTGTTTGGAACGATAGCCGCAGATACAGCTGCTGTTTTCGGCGGAACGGATATGATACGTGTGCATGAAGTAAAGGAGTCGAAAATTGCGGCGGATATGGCTGATGCTGTTTTCAGAGGGTGATTCAATGGATAAAATAATCGTAAACGGATTAAAGCTTTATGCATATCACGGTGTAAATCCCGAAGAGAAGGAAGACGGACAGCTTTTTATTTTAGATATAACCGCATTTCTTTCTCTTTATGTTCCGTGCCAAACGGATATGGTAGAGAATACCGTGAGCTATGCTAAAATAATAAAAACAGCGCGTAGAGCTTTTTTAAGCGGAAAATTTGATTTGCTCGAAAAGGCGGCACAAACAGTTGCCGACGCTGTATTAAATGAGTTTTCCGAAATTAAAGCTTTGAAAATAACTGTTAAGAAACCTCAAGCGCCTATTAAGGCTGATTTTGATTATGTTGCGGTTGAAATTGAGCGCAACAGAAACGGAGTGGCAGTATGAAAGCAGTAATCGGTGTCGGAACAAATGTCGGAGACCGACTTCAAAATATCAGAGACGCAAAAAAAGCATTAGGGCTTGTTCCCGAAACAAAAGTTACGGAGGTTTCTTTTGTTTACGAAACAGAACCTTGGGGATATGACCAACAGGATAATTTTTTAAATTGTGTTATGACTGTTGAAACAAATCTGTCTTCACGAGCTTTACTTGGAGTATGCCTCGGAATTGAAGCGGGTATAGGAAGAGTGCGCACATTTAAAAACGGGCCGCGTGTTATTGATCTTGATTTGTTGTTTTATGAAAATGAGACGGCGGATACACCGGAGTTGATGTTACCGCATCCGAGAGTAAAAGAGAGAGCGTTTGTTCTTTATCCGCTGCATGATGTTTTTCCGGATATGAAAATATTTGGATATGATTATTCGGAAAATTTCAAAGACTGTGATGGCAATACGGTTACTTTTTATTCGGAATTATAAGATAATTAAGGAGCATTAAAGCTATTTATGCAGTTTATTATAATGGACCTCGAATGGAATAATGCATATTGCAAAAAGCTAAAGGGGTATATCAATGAAATTATAGAATTCGGTGCCTGTAAGGTAGATAAAGATTTTAATGTGATTGATGAGTTTTCGGTAATTGTAAAAGCACAGGTCGGAAAGAAGCTACAAGGTAGGGTAAAGGCGCTTACGCATATTACTAATGAGGATATATCTAACGGAGTTCCGTTTTTTAAAGCCCTTTCAATGTTCAGAAATTGGGTCGGTGACGATGAAAATGTGTTCTTTTCTTGGGGAGACGGAGACATCAGAACTCTAATAAAAAACTATGAGTTCTTTTTAAAGAAAAATTGTATTCCGTTTGTCAATAACTATTGTGACGCACAAAAATATTGTCAGTCTTTTATACCCTCGGCTTCGTCTTCGCAACAAATCGGGCTTTCTGCCGCTGCTTTCGAGCTTGGAGTTAATCCGGATGAATTTCCGCATCACAGGGCACTTGATGACAGCTTGCTTACTGCAGCTTGTTTGAAAAGGGTAAACGACTCGGAGAGACTAAAGCGTTTCATTACCCCGTGCAATCGCGTGTTTTATGAAAAGCTTGCATATAAACCGCACATTATACGTGATATAGATAATCCGATAGTTGACCGTTCGGTGTTTAACTGCGTTTGTGATGTTTGCGGCGGAAAGGTTAAAAAAAAGAAGGACTGGCGTTTTGTCAATCAATCTTTCAGAGCGGATTTTTATTGTCCTAATTGCGATCGCAACTTTAAGCTGTGCGTAAGATTTAAGCAGTATTATGACCGCATTGATATTAAAAGAACTTTTTCCGAAATTGTCAAAGTAGATAAATCTCAAGAAAATGTTAAAGCTTAATAAGTGTTAAATAAAAAAAGAAACCGGCTTCAAAATGAAGTCGGTTTCTTTTTTGTATTTTTTTATTTAAAGTAGCTTTTATTTGATGACTCTTACTCTTATGGCGAAGTCCTGAGACGAAATTGCGGTTATTGCATCGTTTGAAACTTCCGTATCGGTATCAAGCATGGTATATGCATATTCTCCGCGTGATTTATTCACCATGTTATCAATGTTTATATTTTCTTCGGCGACGATTGCTGTAATGCGGCTGATAACGTTAGGGACATTTTTATGAATGATGGTAATTCTTGTTTTGCCGCTTCTCGGTACAGATACAGCGGGCATATTTACGGAATTTGTTATATTGCCGTTTTCTATATAGTCCTTTAATTCGTCAACGGCCATAACGGCACAATTGTCTTCAGATTCCGGTGTAGAAGCTCCGAGATGCGGGATTGTTATCACACCGGTTGCGTCAATTAATTCATCTTTAAGAAAATCTGTGGCGTATGCGGCAACTTTACCGTCAGCGAGAGCGTTAATAATATCCCCGGTATTGACGAGATCTCCTCTGGCAAAATTCAGTATGCGTACTGAGTTCTTCATTTTGGCGATTGTTTCGGCATTTATAAAGCCGCGAGTTTCGTCAGTCAGCGGAACATGAAGCGTTATATAGTCGCAATTTGCATAAATATCATCAAGGGTAGCGGCGTGCTTTACGGCACGGGAAAGCTTCCATGCCGCATCAACAGAAAGAAAAGGATCGTAACCGTAAACTTCCATTCCGAGAGAATGAGCTGCGTTTGCTACAAGCACCCCGATTGCGCCAAGACCGATAACGCCGAGCTTTTTACCCTTGATTTCCGGTCCTGAAAAAGCGGATTTTCCTTTTTCGACAAGCTTGGAAACTGCATCTCCCTCACCTTTGAGCGTTTTTGACCATTCGATTGCGGGCACGATTTTTCTTGATGATAAAAACAGCGCACACAAAACAAGTTCTTTAACAGCATTTGCGTTAGCACCGGGAGTATTAAAAACTACTATTCCCTGTTCGCTGCATTTTTCAAGGGGAATATTGTTGACTCCGGCTCCGGCTCTTGCTATTGCAAGAGTATTTTCCGAAAAATCATATTCGTGCATTGATGCCGAACGGACAAGTATCGCATCAGGGTCTTTGACGTCATTCGAGCATACATAGCGTTCACCGAATCTGTCAAGTCCGTTTTTTGAAATTTTATTTAGTGTTAAAATATTGTTCATTGTGAATTTCTCCTGAGTTATGAATTAGCTTTTTCGAAATCGGACATAAAATTAACCAGCTTTTCTACGCCATCGTAAGGCATGGCATTATAAATTGACGCTCTCATACCGCCCACTGTTCGATGTCCTTTAAGATTAACAAGACCGTTTTTGGTTGCTTCTTCAATAAATTTTGCGTTGAGTTCGTCACTGTCGGTAACAAAAGGTACATTCATTAAAGAACGATCCTCCGGAACAACCGTACCTCTGAACATTTTACTGTTATCGAGGAAATCATAGAGAAGCTTTGCCTTTTTATCATTGCGTTCTTTCATTTTTTCAAGACCGCCGAGCTTTTCTATCCATTCAAGAACAAGCTTACATATATATATTGTGTAGCAGGGTGGTGTATTGTAAATCGAATTTGCGTCTGCGTGAATTTTATAGTTGAGCATTGTTGGTGTTATGTCTCGTGCATTGCCAAGCATATCTTCTCGTATTATGCAAATCGTAAGACCTGCGGGGGCAACATTTTTTTGTGCTCCGCCGTAAAGCATGGCGAATTTTGTTACATCTATAGGCTCCGAAAGGAAACAAGATGAAATATCCGCGATGAGAGGAATGTCACCCGTATCCGGAATTTCGTGATAAACGGTTCCGTAAATAGTATTATTCATACAAATATATACATAATCCGCATCGCTTCTGAACATCGATTTATCAAGCTTTGGTATATATGAGAACGTTTTGTCAGCAGAAGAAGCAACGGCTTTTGCATCACCGTATTTTTGAGCCTCGGCAAATGCCTTTTTAGCCCACTGACCGGTGATAACATAATCGGCTTTGTTTGAACCGTTCATAAAGTTCAGCGGTATTGCCGCAAATTGCGTTGAAGCTCCGCCTTGCAAAAACAGAACTTTGTAGTTGTCGGGTATATTCATAAGCTCCCTGAGAAGCCTTTCAGCTGTTTTTATGATATTGTCATAAACTTTGGATCTGTGGCTCATCTCCATTACCGATTGACCCGAACCCTCATAGTCAAGCATTTCGGATGCGGCCTTTTTTAAGACCTCTTCCGGTAACATAGACGGACCTGCTGAAAAATTGTAAACTCTGGACATGTTGATATTGCCTCCAAAAATTATTTCTGCTACATTATATCAATCTGTGTTAATAAAAGTCAACGAATTGACAAAAAAATAACAAAGAAAAATGCATATTCTGCGTTTTGTACATAAAAGTTGTTGCAGAAATTAACAATCTTACTAAAATTTTAGCTTATTCTTTATTTGTTGACACTTTTTTATTGCAGATAAATCTTATTCATTGTATAATAAACTCTAATTAATTAAGTAGGAGATTACATAAATGGACCTTTTTGACAATAATGCTCTTAATATGCCTATGGTTGCATTGAGAGGATTGGTTGTTTTCCCTAATATAACATTGCACTTTGATGTTGGCAGGAAAAAAAGTATTTCTGCCGTCAAAACAGCAATGATAACAAAGCAGGACATATTTCTTTCTACACAAAAGGATATGTCGGATGAGGCCGAAAATATTGATGCGGTGTACGATATAGGCGTTGTTTGCGAAATAAAGCAAATTGTAAGAATACCCTCAAGTGATTGCTTAAGAGTAATAGTTGAAGGAAAGTACAGAGCAGAATTGTTAGCTTTATCGGATGTGAATCCATATCTTACGGCTGTTGTCAAACGAATTGACAGTATTCCTTATTCGGAAAAGTACAATTTGAGGGCAGAGGCACTTGTCAGATATGCCAAAGGGTTGTTTAACGAGTATTCTATAATAGCTCAGAAACTCCCAAATGATATAAATATGGGTGTTGCCAAGCTGTCTGAGCCCGGTGCGCTTGCCGATTATATTGCCGGCAATATTCCTCTTGATTATCCGCAGAAGCAGGAGGTTTTGTCCGAAATTGATTCGCTTAAGAGAATACAAAAACTTGTAGATATACTCGGCAAAGAGGTTAAGCTTCTTCAGCTTGAAGAGGATATAAATGACCGAGTACAGAGCCAAATAGATGAAAATCAAAAGGAATATTACCTTCATGAGCAGTTAAAGGCTATTAACGCCGAACTCGGCGAAGGAGACAATCCAGCTTCCGAGGCTGACGGCTATCGCGAAAAAATACTCAAGCTGCATCTTGATGCCGACAGCGAAAAGAAGCTGCTGAACGAGTGCGACAGGCTTAAATATGTGCAGCCGAGCAGCCCCGAAAGTGCAGTATCAAGAAATTATCTTGATAAGATTTTGGAGCTTCCGTGGCATATTTACTCAAAAGAAAATCTTAATATCGATAATGCTCGGAGAATACTTGACAGAGATCATTACGGACTTAAAGACGTTAAAGAGCGAATTCTTGAATTTATTGCTGTGAGAAAACTGTCGCCAAATATTAAGGGGCAGATAATATGTCTTGTCGGCCCTCCGGGCGTCGGCAAAACCTCTGTTGCAAAGTCTCTTGCAAAGGCGCTTAACAGAAAGTATGAGAGAATATCTCTCGGCGGTGTTCACGACGAGGCAGAGATAAGAGGTCACAGAAAGACTTATATCGGTGCAATGCCGGGCAGTATAATTGAAGCTGTTATCAGGACTAAAACCTCAAATCCTTTGATTTTACTTGATGAAATTGATAAGCTCGCCAGCGACTATAAAGGTGATCCGTCAAGTGCTTTATTAGAAGCTCTTGATCCCGAGCAGAACAATACATTCCGTGATCACTATATTGAAATTCCGTTTGATTTGAGTAAGGTGCTTTTTGTTACAACAGCTAACGATAAGAACGAAATACCGGCTCCCTTATTGGATAGAATGGAAGTTATTGAACTTTTCAGTTACACACACGAGGAAAAGTTCAATATAGCCAAAAAACATCTTATACCGAAACAACTCAAGGAAAACGGCATCAAAGCGTCACAGCTTCACTTTACCGATAATGCCATACACAGTATAATAGACGGTTATACAAGAGAAGCCGGAGTCAGAACGCTTGAACGCACTTTTGCAAAGGTAATGCGTAAAGTTGCTGTTAAAATAACCGAAGGCTATACCGGAAAAATCTCTGTGAAGGCGACCGGCCTTGAGGCCTATCTCGGGCCCAAAAAATATAAGCCGGAATCTCAGGGCCATAAGGATGAAGTCGGTGTTGTAAACGGTCTTGCATGGACTTCTGTAGGCGGAGAAATGCTGAAGGTCGAGGCAGTTAAGATGCCGGGAACGGGAAAGCTTGAGCTTACCGGTTCTTTGGGCGATGTTATGAAAGAATCCGCAAGGACGGCATACAGTTATATCCGGAGTATTTCGGAAGCATTGCCTCTTGATATGGATTTTTATAAAAATACTGACATTCATATTCATTTCCCCGAGGGAGCTGTTCCTAAAGACGGCCCTTCTGCCGGAATAGCAATAACAACTGCGGTTGTTTCCGCACTCACGGGTATACCGGTAAGAGCCGATATTGCTATGACGGGTGAAGTTACTTTGACCGGTAATGTATTGCCGATTGGTGGATTGAAAGAAAAAACAATGGCAGCATACAGAAACGGAATTAAAACCGTTCTTATTCCGGAGGAAAATGTTTCGGATTTGAAAGAAATCGATGATGCTGTTAAAGAAAATGTCGATTTCATATCGGTGTCAAAAGCCGACGAGGTATTGTCTCTCGCGCTATCCAAAAATGTAGTCGTCAAAGATAATAAACAAAGGAGCGTAAAGCTCAAACAGGACAGAAGCCAAACGGCCTCTGTATGCCAACAGAACTAAGAGGTAAAAAATGAATTTGAATAAAGCTGAATTTGAAGCGGCATTTGGAACATCGTCGCAGCTGCCGTCTTCCGATTTGCCGGAAATAGCTTTTGCGGGTAGATCAAATGTGGGAAAATCGTCTTTGCTTAATCGCCTTTTTAACAGAAAGGCACTTGCAAGAGTGAGCTCAGTTCCCGGCAAAACCGCTACGATAAACTTCTACAAGGTTGACGATGCCAGATTTGTGGATTTACCTGGATACGGATATGCAAAAGTATCGAAATCCGAGAAAATAAGATGGGCTGAAATGCTTGAAGGCTATTTTAAGACGGGTCGTAACATAAGACTTGTTGTTCAGCTTATCGATATGAGGCACAAACCGAGCGCAGACGATCTTATGATGATTGACTTTTTGCGCTCAACCGGTTATCCGTTTGTTATTGTTATGACTAAGAGCGATAAACTTAACAAAACGCAGTTTGCCGAAAGATCAGCGGCAATTTACGATGAAATACCGGATTCTGAAAATGTTACTATTATTCCTTTTTCTGCAACTAACGGATTGGGCAGGGAAGAGATAACCGAGTATATAAATAATGCACTTTAAAAGGAGAGAACCAAATGTTTGTATCAGACGGATTAGGAGTTAATGAGAGCGGCCATTTGACCGTCGGCGGTTGCGATACCGTATCTCTTGCAAAAAAATACGGGACACCGTATATGTGCTATGATGAGAATATGATAAGAAAAAACTGCCGTGAATTTGTAAAATCAATGGAAGAAAACTACGACGGTAACGGGCTTGTATGCTATGCGAGCAAGGCTTTTTCCTGCCTTGAAATGTGCAGAATATGCAAAGAAGAAAAAATGGGATTAGACGTTGTTTCGGGCGGAGAAATTTTTACCGCCGTTAAGGCCGGTTTTCCGTCGGAACGTATTTGTTTCCACGGCAACAATAAGACTAATGATGAGCTTACAATGGCTCTTGACAATAATGTCGGCAGAATAGTTGTCGATAATGTGGAGGAGCTTAAAAGGCTGAGCACGTTGGCTTCGAAAACCGGTAAGGTTGCAAAGATAATGCTGAGAATCAAACCCGGTATAGATGCGCATACACATTCTTTTATAAGAACCGGTCAGATTGATTCTAAATTCGGCTTTGCTCTTGAGACGGGCGAAGCTATGACCGCAGTTAAGCTTGCGGTTGAAACCGACAGCATTGACCTCTGCGGACTTCACTGCCATATCGGTTCGCAGATATTTGATATTGCGCCGTTTGAACTTGCTGCAAAGGTTATGATTGATTTTATTTCTGAAATCAAAGAAACCGTAGGATATGAAATCAGAGAACTCAACCTCGGCGGAGGATTCGGCATTAAGTATCTTGAATCGGATACCCCGAAGCCGTTTTCGGAATATATGAAGAGAGTTTCTGTTGTTGTCAAGAATGAAGCAGAGAAGAAAAATGTTAAGCTTCCGTTTATACTTATTGAGCCCGGACGCTCTGTTGTAGGAGCAGAAGGCGTTACCGTTTATACAGTCGGAGCCGTTAAGCATATTCCGAATATCAGAACCTATGTTTCGGTAGACGGAGGAATGACCGACAATCCGCGCTATATTCTCTATCAATCGGATTATGATGTAATGTGCGCCAACAAAGCAAACGAGCCCAAGACTGAAAAAGTAACCGTTGCCGGTAAATGCTGCGAAAGCGGTGACCTTATACAAGAGAATACTCCAATACAAAAAGTTGCGGCAGGAGACCTTTTAGCTGTGCTTTCGACAGGTGCTTACAACTACTCAATGGCTTCAAATTATAACAGAATTCCGCGTCCTATAGTAGTAATGGCAAAGGATGGGGAATCGCGTATAATTATAAGACGTGAGACATACGAAGATATTACACGTAATGATGTTTAAAACGAAAGGAATTTAAATGTCTTTTACTCATTTGCATCTTCATACAGAATACAGTCTGCTCGACGGCACCTGCCGTATAGGACAGCTTGTTGATGCTGCAAAAGAGCTCAACATGGATTCTTTAGCCATAACAGACCACGGAAATATGTTCGGTGCCGTTGAGTTTTATAAAGCAGCTAAAGAGAATGGGATAAAGCCCATTATCGGTTGTGAAGTTTATGTTGCTCCACGTTCGCGCCTTGATAAAGTTCACGGGATTGATAACGAGCGTTTTCATCTTGTTTTGCTCTGTAAAAATAATACGGGATATGAAAATCTTATCAAAATTGTGTCTGAATCGTGGGTGACGGGATTTTACACAAAGCCGCGTATTGATAAACAGCTCCTCGAGAAATATCACGAGGGGCTTATTGCTCTGTCTGCCTGTCTTGCGGGAGAAATTCCGAGAAAACTGTTGCAAGACGATTATGACGGAGCTAAGGAAGCTGCACTTTGGTATGACAAGACTTTCGGTCGCGGTAATTATTATCTCGAAATACAGAATCACGGAATTGCCGAGCAACTCAGGGTTTTGCCTCAGATAGTTAAAATTTCGCGTGAAACCGGTATACCGCTTGTCGCTACAAACGATGTTCATTATATAAAAAAAGAAAACGCAAAAGTACAAAAAGTTCTTATATGTATTCAAACTAACCATACAATAGATGAAGATACGGGTTTGGAATTTGGAACCGATGATTTTTATCTCAAATCCGAAGATGAAATGCGTGAATTATTCGGAGATTATCCGGATGCGGTTGATAATACTTCTGTTATAGCTGATATGTGCAACGTTGAGTTTGAGTTTCACAAAACCAAACTACCGCATTTTGATGTTCCCGATAATATGGACCATTTTGAATATTTTCGTAATGAGTGCTATAAGGGCTTGCGCAGAAATTACGGAATTGCTCCGGAGCAGAAATATATCGACAGACTCGAATACGAACTTTCGGTTATCAATAAAATGGGCTATGTTGACTATTTCCTTATTGTTGCCGATTTTATCAGCTATGCAAAACGCCATGGTATTCCCGTAGGTCCCGGCAGGGGATCAGGAGCCGGCAGTATAGCCGCTTATTGTATGGGAATTACGGGTATAGACCCAATTAAATACAATCTGCTGTTTGAGCGTTTTTTAAATCCGGAGCGTGTAAGTATGCCGGATATTGATGTTGATTTTTGTTATGAACGCCGCGAAGAAGTAATTGATTACGTTATAAGAAAATATGGCTCGGATCACGTTGCGCAA
>UMCX01042037.1_pt1 | contig 10775 bp, 10 predicted proteins | sample 1964341 | NCBI WGS metagenome assembly UMCX01 (sample SAMEA4835979, study PRJEB28245) | human gut metagenome | biome: gut microbiome; material: fecal sample | place: Denmark | collected 2008
CCTGTCACTCCCCGTTACCGGAAGCGTTCACAACACGCAGAATGGTACTAATAACAGTCTTGCAAATGCTGATTTCAGCCGAGAAGTCACTTTTATAACCGGCAGTCCTGGAAGTTACCACATCGACCTTCATCTGTTCGGCTTCTTATTTTTAAAGACAGTAAATGTCAATGTGGTTGATGAAAAATACGTCTATCCCTGTGGCTTTCAGGCTGGCTTATATCTGAAAAGCAGCGGAATACTTGTAGTAAAGACCGATTCCATCGATAGCAAATCAAGTGGTACAATAACCCCCTGCGAAAATATTATTGCCAAAGGCGATTACATTTTAAGAATCAATGATGAAGAAATCAATTCCAAGAAGCAGTTATCTTGCAAGGTAAATGAATGTGCTGGCGAGAAGCTTAATATAGAATTACTGCGTAATGATGAAATAATAAATGTAACTGTAACCCCTGTTGAGGATAAAAACAGTGAATATAAGCTAGGTCTGTGGGTAAAAGATGATGCACAGGGTATAGGAACAATAACTTATATTGATACAGATTATAACTACGCTGCACTTGGTCACCCGATAACTGATAATACCACCGGCAAAGCCCTTAATATTAAATATGGCAGATTATATAACACAAGAATTCTATCAATAATAAAAGGACAGAATGGCACTCCTGGAGAATTGCAGGGAATTATAGACTACAAGAACAGTACCCCGATAGGAACAATTGACAAGAACAGCTCTTACGGAATATATGGAACAATCGACAACTCTATTGTAAAGAAGCATTCTCTTTCACTTATGAGTGTCGGTTACAGATACAGTGTCCACAAGGGTAAAGCATATGTAAGATTTTACAGGAATAATAAATATGATGACTACGAAATTAAAATTACACAGCTTAACAATAACGATTCCAAAAATATCAGTTTTGTTGTTACCTCTGAAGAACTTCTTGATATGACTAATGGAATTGTACAAGGTATGTCTGGCTGTCCTATTATTCAGGACGGAAAGATAATCGGTGCTGTAACACACGTTCTTATTGATGACTCAAGAAGCGGATATGGCATATATATAGAAAATATGCTTAATGCTTCATAAAATTAACAGCTGGTATATACATACCAGCCGTTAATTTTTCAGAGTGCTTTTACTGTTCCAGATATAATTATTATAATAACTATATCTAAAAATCACAACTCTGATTTCACTTTATCAGCCATAATCTTTAATTCTTTGGCATTCTCAAGCACAGAGTCTGTAAGTGTCTCACCGGATAACATTCTGGCAATTTCATTAAGACTATCATCTCCTGCGACCCTCTGGATATTACTGTAGGTCTTATTATCGTGTACACTCTTTTCTATTATGTAATGGGCATCTGCCATAGCCGCAATCTGTGGCAGATGTGTTATACATATTATCTGATGCGATAACGAAAGCCTTGCAAGCTGATTAGATACCTTTGAAGCCGTCTTACCACTTATACCTGCATCAATCTCATCAAATATAAGTGTCTTATCTGCATCTTCTGACATAACTGTCTTTATGGCAAGCATAATTCTTGAAAGTTCACCACCCGAAGCAATCTTTGATAATGGCTTTAAATTCTCACCAGGGTTCGTTGATATCATAAATCTTACATTATCACAGCCCTTTGAAGATAAAGATGTTTCTTTAGCAAAATCTATTCTGAACTTTACATCTAAAAAGTTAAGATTCTTTAAAGAAGCTATGAATTGCTCTGCAAGCTTTACTGCTGCCTGCTGTCTTATGGAACTTAGCTTTTGGGCTATATCCCACGCCTTACAGCATGCTTCTTCATACTCTTTTTTCCTTCTGCTTATAAGCTCATCAAAATTGTAATAATCTGCAAGCTTCGCATTAATAGCCTTTAAGGTATCATTAATAGCCTCTATTGAACTTCCATATTTGTTCTTAAGATTATTAATAAGATCAAGCCTTTCCTGTAGTTCGCTAAACTCTCTTGGATCATATTCAGAGTTCTCTATATATGAACTGATACTGTGTCCGGCATCACGAATAAGTCCTTCAGCATCAGACAAAGTATCACAGCACTCTTTCAATACATCATCATATTCACTTGCTGTTATAAGTGACTTTAATGCAGTTCCTATCATATCACTTATATTATCATTACCTGAATTCAAAAGCATATCTGCATACGAAAGCTCATTAGTAATCTTCTGGTAATTATTAAGCTTATGATATCTTGCTTCAAGCTCCTCATCTTCATCTGGCTGTATATCGGCCGTCTGTATCTCATTAGCTTCATACTCAAGAAATGCTATCTCTTTTTGAAGTTCATCTTTATCCTTATCAATAAGTTCTAACGCTTTCTTTGCTTTAACCATATCTTTATATGCATCTTCCATAGCCTCTCTTAATTCAGCTATTTCATCAGCACAGAATGTATCTACAACCGTCAGATGATTAGCATCATCCATAAGTATCTGGTTATCGTGCTGTCCATGAACATCTATAAGATAGCGTGCAAGCTTCTGTGTCTGTGCCGCTGTAAAATTCTGTCCATTAACCTTTATCTGCGAACGTGTTGGTGTTATCTTTCTTGAAATAAGCAGTTCACCATTCTCAATATCTATAACTCCAAGCTCTTTTATGCGTTCAATTACATTATCATCTTCAATATTAAAAAGCAGTTCTGAAAGTCCATATTCTGCACCTGTTCTTATAAAATCAGGCGATGTCTTGGCACCTAGTGCCGCATTAATAGAACCCAATATAATAGACTTACCTGCACCTGTCTCTCCTGACAGAATATTAAGCCCCTCTTCAAAATCAATATTTTCTTCTTCTATAAGTGCAAGATTCTTAACATGTAAATTAGATAACATATTCCTCCTCTGATACTATATCTTTATAATACTATGCCTTTATAAGTTTCTTAAGTTTATTAGAAACATTTACAGTATCCTTAACAGTCCTTACAGCACACATAATAGTGTCATCACCTGCAATAGAACCAACTATCTCATCAAGCTTAAGTGCATCCAGTGCCGCACACACCGCCATTGCCATACCCGGAACAGTCCTTATAACAAGAATATTCTGTGCCATATCCATAGAAAGATAGCCTTCCTTTAGCACTCTTATATATTTGTCATTAGGTACAGGACTGCTATGTGAAAGAGTTGTATACTTCTGATTAACCCCGTCAATTGTGACCTTGGTAAGATTAAGTGCTCTTATATCCCTTGAAACAGTCGCCTGAGTCACATTATATCCTGCTTTATTAAGTGCATCAGCAAGCTCTTCCTGAGTTCCTATATTATTATCAGCTATAAGTTCTAATATTTTTTTATGTCTGTCTGATTTCACTTTTCTTCTCCTATTCCGGCTACATTTTATTCCTTATCCTTTCAAGGAAAGAAATTCTGCTTGTCTTTATAAGCCGTGCTGTCTTATCAGAACGGGTAATAACAACTCTGTCCCCTGTTATGACATTACAATAGCTTTCTCCATCATATGTAGCTACTCTTTCTTCTGATAATTTCTTATTATCATTCATCTGTATTACAATCTCATCATTCTGTTCAAATATTATGCTTCTCTGAGTAAGTGTATGTGCACATATTGGTGTAATCATTATAAGATGTGCATTCGGCTGGACAATTGGTCCGCCTGCCGATAAAGAATAAGCTGTAGAACCTGTCGGCGTAGATACTATAACTCCGTCTGCTGCGAACGAATTAAGATATTCTCCATTGACATATATATCAAAATCTATAACCCTTAATATTCCCCTTCTGCTAAGAACTACATCATTAAGTGCTACATCTTCATATATAAGCTCGTCATCACGGTATATCTTTCCATCAAGCATCATCCTTGTATCTATCTCATAACAGTCATTAATAAGGCTTTCAAGGGTATCATACACTGTGTTCATATCTGTATCAGTAAGATACCCCAGCGTTCCTATGTTAACACCAAGAAGAGGTATATTCTTAGAATTAAGGTCTCTTGCCGCCTGTATAAGCGTACCATCCCCACCAAGAACAATTATGCATTCTGTATCATCTGGCACAATATCAGCATTCGTATAACAATAATCAGTATGTTCTACATCTGCCGAGTCAGGATTATATATACAGCTTACATTGTGCTTGTTAAGATAATCCAGAATACTGTTTGTATATACAAGGTCTGGATCTTTAGTTGTATTCGTGACTATGTAAAAAGATTTCATTAACGCCTCTATACTTTAAATTAATATTAATATCTATATGAATATATTACAATGTTTCGTGGGCTTTGTCTACTATATTTTGTATTGTGAAAGGAATATTATCATAGGTTCCTTCTATATGTTTCTGTAAATGAAGAAGATATTCGATATTTCCTTCCGGACCCTTAACTGGCGAGAATTCAAGGTTAAGTATCTCAAATCCAATTGAAATTGCATAATTAATAACCATTTCTATAACTTCGATGTGTACCGCCTTATCCCTTACAACACCGTGTTTACCAACCTTTTCTCTTCCAGCTTCAAACTGTGGCTTTATAAGACATACTATCTGCCCGTCATCTGTAAGAAGATTTTTCACTGGAAGCAGCACCTTTGTAAGCGATATAAATGATACGTCAATGCTTGAAAAATCTATCTTATCCGCAATATCTTCCGGTGTTACATATCGTATATTAGTCTTTTCCATACATACAACACGCTCATCATTACGAAGCTTCCAAGCAAGCTGTCCATGTCCCACATCAACAGAATATACTTTAACAGCACCATTCTGAAGCATACAATCTGTAAAACCACCTGTTGATGAACCAACATCCATACATATTTTCCCTTCAATCGTTACATCAAAATTCTCCATAGCTTTTTCAAGCTTTAACCCGCCACGGCTTACATACTTAAGTGTATTGCCTCTTACCTCAATATTAACAGTCTCATTAAATGATGACCCAGCTTTATCTTCCTTCTGTCCGTCAACATATACATTTCCAGACATAATTATAGCCTTTGCCTTTTCCCTGGAATCAGCAAGCCCCCTGTTCACTAACAGAACATCTAATCTTTCTTTACTGCTCATTATTATTATCTCCAATATTATTATAAACTGCTGTTATACGTTTAACAATTGTATCTTCATCTATTCCTGTCTCACGCCGTAATATATCAACACTTCCGTGTTCTATATAATCATCAGGAAGTGATATGTCAAGCACATAGTTATGAAGTTCTTTATCATTGATATATTGACAGACTGCACGCCCAAATCCGCCCGATGATACATTCTCTTCAAGTGTTACTATAAGCTTATGTGTTGTGCTTATTTTATCAATCATTGCACTGTCTATAGGCTTTACAAAACGTGCATTTACAAGTGTCACGTTATAGCCCTGCTCTTTAAGTCTTTCCCTTACATTAAATGCTGTATCAACCATACTTCCAAGTGCAAGAATTGCTATATCACTTTCTTCATACATAAGCTCAGCCTTGCCGTATTCAACCGGTGCATTAAATTCGCGAAATCTGACAACTGCCTCGCCTCTTGGATATCTTATAGCTATCGGCCCATTAAATTCTTCCAGAGCGAACTCAAGTGATGACTTTAATTCATAATCATTCTTTGGTGCCATAATAGTCATATTAGGTATTGATGACAGGAATGATATATCAAATATCCCCTGATGTGTCTCTCCATCACTTCCAACAAGTCCTGCCCTGTCTATTGCAAACACAACGTGAAGCTGTTGTATACACACATCATGTAATATCTGGTCATAAGCTCTCTGTAAAAATGAAGAATATACCGCAAACACCGGTTTTAATCCGCCTGCTGACAATCCTGCCGCAAATGTTACAGCGTGAGCCTCAGCAATTCCGACATCAAAAAATCTATCCGGAAACCACTTTGAGAACTTAGCAAGCCCAACTCCGTCTGGCATAGCCGCTGTAATAGCACATACAGACCTGTCTTTCTTGGCTATTTCACATATAGAATTAGAGAACACCTGCGAATATGTTGGCCGGTCAGATTTATTAATCTCCATACCTGTCGCCACATCAAATGGTCCAATACCATGAAACTTGCTTGGATTGCGCTCTGCCGGCTTGTAACCACGTCCTTTCTGCGTAACAACGTGGACAAGCACAGGTCCATTTATTCTTTTTGCAACTGTAAGTATCTTGATAAGCTTATCCATATCGTGTCCGTCAACTGGTCCAAGGTAATATATACCCATACTTTCAAACATCGAATCGTGAAGAATCACCTGCTTTAGATTCGACTTTGTCTTCTGGATAAGCTTTACAACCTTGTCCCCTTTAGGAAGCTTATATAATACATTGCCTATATTCTCTTTTAAATCATAGTAAGAGTCTGACGAACGTATTTCACTAAGCATATTGGATACGCCGCCGACATTTTTAGAAATTGACATTGTATTATCATTAAGTATAATCACAAAATTACCCTTAATACCTGAAGCATTATTTAAAGCTTCATATGCCATACCACCTGTAAGTGCACCATCACCTATAACAGAAACTACACTGTAATCTTCGTGCTGTACATCTCTTGCCATAGCAATTCCAAGTCCTGCTGATATTGATGTCGAGCTGTGACCTGTATCAAAAGCATCGTAATCACTTTCATTTCTCTTAGGAAAGCCGCTCATACCGCCGAATTTTCTTAATTCGTCAAATTGATTTTTCCTTCCTGTAAGTATCTTATGCGTATATGACTGATGTCCTACGTCCCATATAAGCTTGTCCTTTGGAAGATTAAATACAATATGAAGTGCCATAGTAAGCTCCACAACGCCAAGATTAGAAGCCAGATGTCCGCCTGTGACACTTATCTTATCAATAAGAAACTGGCGTATCTCATCAGCAAGCTGGTTGTATTCTATTGGCGATAATTTCTTAATGTCGTTAGGTTTATTGATTTTCTCAAGTATCATAATTAACCTCTTTCACACGATTACCTATCCCTATGTATAAGCATTGTGATTAAATCCTCCAGATACTCGTTATGTCCAATAGTTTTGAGTGTTTCCAATGCTTTTACGGACATATCAGCAGTATCTTTTTCTGCTTTTTCCATTCCATAAAGTGTAACATATGTTGTTTTATTATTTCTCTCATCACTTAACACAGGCTTTCCAAGTACTTCCTGTGTGCTTGTAACATCAAGAATATCGTCCTTAATCTGAAATGCGAAGCCTATATTATAACCTGTTTCCTCAAGAAGCTTAGTGACATTTTCATCACAACCTGCAATAATTCCCCCAGCCATAAATGCTGCTTCTATAAGAGCACCCGTCTTTAATCTGAAAATGTAATCAAGCTGTTCTTCATTCATCGGCTTATCTGTAAGCATTACATCAAGCGATTGTCCTCCGACCATACCATCAACACCAGCCTTATTAGCTATCACATCTGCGGCAGCAGAATATCTTAATACAGCCTGTGCATCACCTGTCTTTGCTGCTTTATGTATAGCTGAAAGCATTGTTTCATACGCAAGATTCAAAAGTCCGTCACCCGCTAATATTCCAAAATCTTCACCAAATTTCTTATGTGTTGTAAGCTTTCCTCTTCTATAGTCATCATTATCCATAGCAGGAAGATCATCATGCACCAAAGAATAAGTGTGTATCATCTCAAGAGCCGCCATAAATGGATACAATTCTTCCTCGTTAGTACCATTACACAACTTGTAAGTTTCAAGCATAATCATTGGTCTTATTCTCTTGCCGCCAGCTTCAACGCTGTAATCCATCGCAGATTTAATATATTCTGCGTGTCCCTTAGCTTCTGGCAGGTACTTTTCTATTATATTATCTATACAGGAGGTCTCTTTGCTTAACTGTTCTTTGAAATTATTCATTATTATCCACCACCCCATTATCATCAATTATAACAATCTGTTTTTCAACCTTATCAAGCATAGTATTACATTTATTGAGTAATTCCATACATTCTTTATATTTTTTAAAAGACTCATCTAATGTAAGCTCGCCCTGTTCCATTTCATTAAGAACTGCCTCAAGCTTATTAAATGTATCTTCAAGATTAGAAGCCTTTGCCATTAATTATACCTCATTAAACATTATCAATATTTGTGACCTTAGCTGTCACAGTGCCATCTTTTAAATAAAGTGTTAACAAATCATCTACTGATACATCGTTAACCGACTGTACCCTCTGTTTATTATTCTCTACATAGCTGTAGCCCTTGTCAAACTTCTTTAAAGGACTTACATTATCAAGTCTGTACGCAGCTAATGACAGCTTCTGCCTGTAGCGTTCCACTGCTTGTGTCATCTGGTTATTTAATATATCCTCTATATGAATAAGACGTTGTCTTCTTTCATATATCTGGTTAATAGGATTGTATATCTGCAAAGAAAGCTTGTCCTTCTCTGCCCTGTTCTTATATCTGGCAAATACATTATCCAGAGCATTTCTTAAACGTCTCTTGTATGCCTGCATATAATCATCAACCTGTACCATATCAAATACTGCACACTCTGCAGCGGCAGATGGTGTTGGAACTCTTAAATCTGCCACAAAGTCTGTGATTGTAAAATCTGTTTCGTGCCCAACCGCTGATATAACCGGTGTATTACAGCTAAATACTGCCTCTATAACCTCTGGTTCATTAAATGCCCACAAGTCTTCAAGTGAACCTCCTCCACGTCCAACAATAATGCAATCCACCCCGAACTTATCAAGCACAGCTATTCCCTTGGCAATACTGTACTTGGCATATTCGCCCTGAACTAATGCAGGATACAGATAAAGACTCACATACGGATTACGTCTGTGCGATATATTCATTATATCGTGTATAGCAGCTCCTGTTGAAGCTGTTACAATTCCTATCTTTCTTGCAAAACGTGGTATCGGGCGCTTATATGATGAATCAAAATATCCCATATCATCATACTGCTGTTTTAATTGTTCAAACTTCTTATATAAATCCCCCATACCACTTTCGGTAATATTAACGGCATACAACTGATACCTGCCATCACGTTCATATATATCAATTCTGCCATCTACTACAACAGACATTCCATTTTCAAGCTTTATATCAAGCTTTGATGCATAAGAGGCAAACATAACAACTGCAATCGTTCCACCCGAATCTTTTAAAGTAAAATAAATATGACCGGATGTATGATACTTGCAATTAGATATTTCCCCTTTTATCTGAATACGATTAAGTACAAAATCCTGTCTAAACATATTCTTAATATAGGAATTAATCTGTGTTACAGTATATACTCCAGCCATCGTTCCTCTTTCTTAATCTCTTTATTATGCTCTTTAATTCAGCAAAAGGTTATTATACAAGCTTTGCAAGAACACCATTGACAAATGATGCTGCATTATCATCAGAGCCATAACTTTTAGCTAACTCTACAGCCTCATTAATAGCTACATTAACAGGAATATCATCATCATAAAGCATCTCATAGACTGCAAGCCGCATAATAGCAAGCTCTGCCTTACCAATACGGTCAACCGGCCAGCCTTCTGATACCGAATTAATCTTCTCGTCAAGCTCATCGCTTAATTCACATACAAGAAGTGCCTTATTCTTAATATATTCGTAATCTTTCTCATTGACATCTGTCAAATCATCAAAATAGTAGTCAATCTGTTCTCTTAATTCATTCTTATCGTGGAAAGGAACACGGAATATAAGCTTAAAAACGTGTTCTCTCATTTCTGATCTTGTCATAGGAATCCTCTCATCAATTAATTACTCAAACAGGACTGCCCATTAAGGACAGTCCCAAAAGCTTACTGTACTTAGTTGTCAATATTAACGCCAGCAATCTTAATGTTAACTTCTGATACTTCAAGACCTGTCATTGTCTCGATTGCTGTCTTAACTCTGTCCTGTACTGCGGCTGATACCTTAGGTATCTCACAGCCATATTTAATATTAAGCGCAAGATTAACTGTCACATCATTCTCACCAACGTGAACCTTAACACCCTTAGATAAATTCTTCATTCCAAGCTTGCTTACAAGTTCATTAGTGATGTTGCCAGCCATACTCTCAACGCCTTCCACCTCTGTAGCAGCAAGACCTGCAATAATAGCAACAACCTCATCTGCAACTCTTACTTCGCCAATATCCTTGCTTTCGTGAATTGTATAAGTATTACCTCTATCTTCAAACTCTTTTGTCATAATGCCCTCCTGACTGTTATTAACGTAATCTTTAATCTATTATAATAAAAAATATAAATAAATGCAATGATAAGTTACTTAATAACATTAATGGTAATTTTATCCGATGTAACCCCTGTCTTTCTCTTTGCTATATCTTCAATCTGAGCTTTCTGGCTGTTTTCTAATGTCTGCTGGTTAATTACAATATCAACGCTGTCTTCTGCCACTGAAGCCACCACATCATTAAATCCCTTTGCCTCTAATAACAACTCAATAGCTGCCTCTTTTTCTGAATATTCTGCAATTTTGGCAAGTTCATTTATCGCCTCTGTCTTTGAAGCCTTATCGATTGCTGTATCATTGACTATATTAGTAAGATTTTCTGTATTCTTGGCACGTATCTGTTCTCTGTTAAGCTTAGCTTCAGAGATTACACTTGAAGACACGCCCTGTCCTGATGTAAGTATAACGCTTCCTGGTTCTTCAAGACTCTCATCATCTGGTTCTTCCTCAGTAAATATTGTATCATCTGTTGATGTATTAACAACTTTACTGCCGCTCTTACTGCTGACAGATATTATA
>UMCX01041204.1_pt1 | contig 10768 bp, 10 predicted proteins | sample 1964341 | NCBI WGS metagenome assembly UMCX01 (sample SAMEA4835979, study PRJEB28245) | human gut metagenome | biome: gut microbiome; material: fecal sample | place: Denmark | collected 2008
TATACTTGCAATGACGATGGTAGTAGGAAGTCTGACAGCATGCGGAGGAAAATCTGAGAAAAAAGCAGAAAAAAAAGCAGGAAGCGATGTAAAGGTCGCAATTATATGTTCAGCTGCTGGACAGAATGATAATGGATATAATCAATCCGCAGTAGAAGGCGCAAAAAAAGCTGCTGACGAATTTGGTATTGAATATAAGGTTGTTGAGCCGACAACAGGTGTACCACAGGCACTGGAATCATTAGCTGATGATGGATACAATGTAATTTTCAATCTGGAATATGACTTTGAAGCTTTGATCCAGGGAACCGGTGGAGCGCAACCAATTGCAGAAATGTATCCAGATACAACATTTGTATGTGTAAATGATAATCCGAATCAGGATGAAGACGGAAATACAATTCATGATAATGTAATCAGTGTTCTGTTTGACGTACATCAGGCATCTTTCGTAGCAGGTGCACTTACTACATTGGTAAATGAAAATGCAGAAACTTTATTTGGTACAGATGGTTATAATTTCACACCTGCAGATAATGGCGGACGATCCGTAGGATTTATCGGAGGAACTAATTCAAATGGTATCACGGTATTCTCTTATGGATATATCGAAGGTATCAACTATGAAGCTGAAAAGCTGGGTGTAAATTATGATTACTATGCAAAATATGATGCAGGATTTGCTGATTCTGCAACAGGAAGTACAGTAGCAGGAACATATTATAATCAGGGAGCAAATATTGTATTCTCAGTAGCTGGTTCTGTAGGTGATGGTGTTGCATCAAAGGCAAAAGAAGAAGGAAAGCTTGCAATTCAGGTAGATGCTAACAAAGATGATCAGCAGCCAGGATATGTTCTGACAAGTGTTATTAAAAATACAGAAGTACCTGTATATGACATTGTAAAAGAAGCAGTAAATGGAAAGATTGATAAGATGGATCGTGCACAGACATATTCATTAGCATCAGGCGCAGCTTCTATTACAGATCTTTCAGAAATCAGCAAACATATACAGGATAGCGGAAAAGACAAATGGGAAGAAATCAAAACTGAAATCAAAGATGTAGAAGACAAGATTTCAGATGGAACAATTGTAGTAACGGATGCGCAGAGTGGAGAAGAATTCGATGCTTCTAAATGCCCGAATGTTACAGTAAAATAGTTGTTTTGACAGAAAGGAAGCAGCAATATGAACAGCATGATACAGACGGTTGATCTGACCAAAAAGTTTAACGATTTTGTCGCAAATGATCATATTAATCTGGATGTAAAAGAACAGGAGATTAAATGTATTGTAGGTGAAAACGGTGCAGGAAAATCTACAATGATGAATATGCTCTACGGATTGCTGCAGCCAACAAGCGGAAAAATCCTGATCCGGGGGAAAGAAGTTACACTGAACAGCCCGGTTGATGCGATTGCAAACGGGATAGGGATGGTGCACCAGCATTTTAAGCTGGTGCCGTCTCTTACCGTATATGAAAATATACTGTTGGGTGCGGAAATTACACAGAAAAAAGGCGGAATGAAAACTCCGTTTATCGATCAGAAAGAGGAAATTAAAAGAGTTGAGAAACTGATTCAGGAAAATCATCTGGAATTAAATGCAACAGATAAGATTGAAGATATATCTGTCGGTGGACGTCAGAGAGTAGAAATTCTGAAGATGTTATACAGAAATGTAGACATATTGATTCTGGATGAGCCGACAGCCGTACTTACACCACAGGAAGTTGATGAATTGATTGCAACGCTCAAAAATCTAAAAGAGCAAGGAAAAACAATCATTGTTATTACACACAAATTAAGGGAAGTAATGGAACTGGCAGACAGTATTACTGTAATAAAACAGGGAAAAGTTGTTGGAAATGTATTAAAGAAGGACACAAGTGAACGAGAACTGGCACAGATGATGGTCGGAAGAGATGTTGTTCTTACTGTAAATAATGCACGAAAACAACAAGTTGAATCAGAGATTATGTACAAAGCAGAAAATCTTACGACGGTGAATGACTATGGAAAAGAAGTTGTATCAGATATGTCATTTGAAGTGCATAAAGGTGAGATCCTTGGAATAGCCGGTGTTGAAGGAAACGGACAGTCAGAGCTTGTAAAGCTTATGACTGGTTTGATGGAATCGACGAGAGGAACAGTATTTTTTGACGGTAAAGATATTACAAACTGGTGGCCGGAAAAATTAAGAAAAGCAGGAATTGGAATTATTCCTGAGGACAGATATGCACAGGGATTGTGCCGGGAAATGACGGTTTCCGATAACTGTATAGCAGGATATCACGGAGAAAAAGATGTTTGTAAACGCGGACTTTTTAATAAGAAAATAATCAATGCCAAAAGAGATAAATATATTAAAGAATTTGATATCCGTCTTGGTGATGTGAATGGCAATATAGGCAATTTGTCAGGAGGAAATGCACAGAAAGTTATCATTGCAAGAGAGCTTTCTGCAAATCCCAAACTTCTGATTGCCTGCCAGCCAACGCGAGGCGTTGATATCGGATCTATTGAATTCATACATAAACAGATTCTGAAATTCAGGGATGCAGGAAATACTGTTATCCTGATTTCAAGTGAGCTTTCAGAAATTATGAGTTTATCTGATCGGGTAATTGTTATGTATAAAGGTAAGATTTCAGGTGAAGTATCACCGAAAGAAGTGTCTATGGCTGCCATGGGACTTTTGATGGCTGGAATTGGAAAGGAGGAACAGGATCATGAAAAAGAAAGATAGTATTATAAAAGGAATCGTCAATTCTGTACTTCCGGTAATTCTTGCATTTGCATTTGGAGCAATTATTATTGCGGCGATCGGGGAAAGTCCGCTGGAAACATACGGGGTACTGATCAGAAAATCACTTTTAACAGAGAAAGGATTTATGAATACATTGCATTATGCATCACCTCTCATTCTGACAGGGCTTGCAATTGCAATTACATTCAAAGCAAATCTGTATAACATGGGTGTGGAAGGCCAGATGCTTTTAGGAGGATTCTTTGCAGGAATCACTGGAGCATATCTTAATATTTCCAATCCATTTATAAGCAAACTGATCTGCTTTTTAGTTGCAATTGTCTGTGGAATGTTATTTGCGCTGATTCCGGCAATTTTAAAAGCGAAATGTAATGTAAATGAGATGGTTGTGACTTTGATGTTAAACTATGCAGTTTCAAAGACTCTGGAATTTTTAACAACTGGTGTATTCAAAGATAAGAGTGCAGGTTATGTGGCTACACCTACGATTAAAGAGAATGTGATGTTCAAAAGATTTGGAGCATCAAGAATGACCATGTTTTTTGTGATTGCAATGATTATTCTGGTAATTATGTATTTTGTTATGAAGAAATCAAAACTGGGATATGAAATTACAGCTATTGGAAAAAATCCGGAATTTGCAGAAGCAACAGGTATGAATGTCGGAAAGAAAATCATTATTATGATGTTGATAAGTGGTGCACTTTCCGGTGTGGCTGGAGCAGGATGGATGTTAAGTGATCAGTTTAAATATACACTGACATTTTCTGCAAACCCTGGTCTTGGATGGGATGGTATGCTGATTGCTCTGCTCGGTGGACATTCGCCAATTGGAATTTTGATCGCGGCAATCTTTTATGCTGCATTAAAAACCGGTAGTGACAGCATCAATATGTATACTGCAGTTCCGAAAGAAATCGTTGCAATTATTCAGGGAATGATCATTCTGTTCCTGGCAGTTAAGTTTATTGGTGATAAAACAAGCGTATTTAGTCGTTTTAAAAAGGCGAAAAAGGAGGATGCATAATGGAATTATTAAATAGTATTTTGTATGACACAGTATACCATAGTGCTCCTATTATTCTATGCGTGATCGGTGGAATATTTGCATATAAAGCAAATGTATTGAATATCGCACTGGAAGGAATGATGCTGAATGGAGCATTTATTTCAGTGTTAGTCGAGTATCTTACAGGAAGTGTGGCTCTGGCAGTGATTGCCGCAATCGTAACGACTTTATTGTGGGGACTTGTATTTTCATTCTTAGGAATTACTTGTAATGGTAATGTTATTGTTATCGGTCTTGGAATTAACTTGATTGTTCCAGCGATTGCAAAATTTGTACTGAAAGTTATGGAGCTTGCTAATATCAGTCTTCAAGATGTAGGAGTTGCAGATTTTAAGATCAATATACCGGGCATCAAGAGTATTCCGCTGATTGGTGGAATCGTAAGTGGTCATCCGGTTATTACATATCTGGCATTTATTGGAATTGCGGCAGCAGCTATTCTGATGTACAAAACAAAATTTGGAATCTATGTCAGAGTTGTTGGTGAAAATGAAGATTCAGCGATCAGTCTTGGACTGAAAACACAGAAATACAAATATATTGCTGTTCTGATTGGAGCATTTTGCTGTGCATTAGCCGGAATCAATTTATCAATGGAGAGAATGGCAATGTTTACAAGTGATATGACAGCAGGACGAGGCTTTATTGCAATTGCAGCAATTTATTGTGGACAGGGGAAACCGGTACAGTCTTCACTCTATGCAATCTTATTCGGTGTTGCAAGATCACTTGCAGTCAATTTAAGTGTATATGCAGGACCGGCAGCAGGAATGTTCGATACAATTCCATATATCATCATGGTAGCGGTGCTTGCAGTTGTTTCATTTATGAAATTTAAGGATGTTAAGGTAAGAGGATACAAGTTCGACTAAGGGGGAGGAAAATGGCAAAGACAGCATTGATTATTGTGGACATGGTTCGCGATTTTACGGATCCGGAAGGTCTGGTATTTTATCCTGAGAATCAAAAGATTCTTCCACGGATTAAAAAGGTTCTGGATGAAAGCCGGAAATATGAACTGCTGATTGTTTTTTTACAGCACTGTAACAGAAAAGATAAAGTAGATAAAAAAGCACAGTCCATGAGACCAAATTGTATAGAAGGGACTTTTGGAATTGAAATTGATCCAATGTTGGAAGTTGATGAAAAGAAAGATTATGTCATCCGAAAGAGAAGGTACAGTGGATTCTTCGGCACAGACCTGGATCTGGTATTGCGGGAAAATGAAGTGGAAAATGTAGTCGTTGTTGGAACGAAAACAAACTGCTGCATTCGGGCAACGGTGACAGATGCATTTTATCTGAATTACAACCCATATGTTATCCGGGAATGTGTGGCAACGAATTCAGAAACAGTTAATGAAGTTCATCTGACAGATATTGATAAGTATCTGGGAAAAGTCATCGATATGAATACATTCAGCAAGATGCTGGAAGAGGGACAGTTGTAGGAGGCACGGATAATGAAAGTAGATGTTCTGACAAGCGGCTATGTAAGTATGGATCACATTATAAAAATAGCAACACCTGCCAAAGTGGGATTTACATCACTGGTTACAAATAAATCCAATTCAAAAATTTTTTACGGAGGCTGTTCTGTAAATATTGCCTATGCACTTTGCCGGCTTGGAATGAAGGCAATGCCAGTTTTAAGAGTAGGCGGAGATTATGAAAGTAATGGTTTTAAAAAGTTTCTGGAAGAAGGAAATGTACCACAGGATGGGATTACACAAATAGCAGAGGAAGCAACCAGTGTATGTTATTTGTTACAGGATAATAATAACGATCATATTACCATATTTTATCCTGGAGCAATGGATGGAAGATATGCACAGAAAATGAAAGACAGCTTGTTTGAAACGGCAAAGCTGGGAGTGATAACCGTTGCATCAAGACCAGACAATGAAGAGTTTTTTGCAAAATGTAAAAAGCATCATGTACCGGTAGTTTTTGGAATGAAAGATGATTTTGATGCATTTCCAGAACCATTTTTGAAACAGTTGTTAACAGAAAGCAAAATCATTTTCACAAATGAAGTAGAATGTGAAATTATTGAAAAGCTTTTCGGACTAAATACGATTACAGAGCTGTTTAAAATTGGAAAAGCAGATATTATTGTGACAACTCTGGGAAAAGACGGAAGCATTTGTTATGTGCGGGAAGACGGAAAAATACGGAAAGAAGAGATTGGAATTTGTCAAGTGGAACAGGTAGTAGATGCAACTGGATCGGGAGATGCTTACATGGCAGGATTTGTTTATGGATATTTACATGGATATTCTCCGGCAGACTGCTGTAGGCTTGGAAGTGTATTATCTTACTTTGTTTTACAGGCAGAAGGGTGCTGTACAAATGCGCCAACAGAACAGGAATTATTACAGAAATTTGAAACATTACGCTGAAAGGGGAAATGCAGATGAGTACATTATATATGGGAGCAAGCGAAGAAACGGTTGCGAAATATGTACTTTTTTCGGGAGATCCATGGAGAGTAGAAGTTGTAAAAAAGTATTTGGATAACCCCAAAAAAGTTGCATTCATGAGAGAGTTCAATACATATACAGGAACCTATAAAGGAGTAGAGATTACAGTAACGTCGACGGGAATCGGGGCACCGTCCGCAGCGATTGCGATGGAAGAGATGTATGAGTCTGGAATGCAGGTCGCTGTAAGAATGGGGACAGTAATGTCTATGCAGGATGATATGCTGGGACATTTTATGATTCCGATTGCCGCAATGAGGCGAGAAGGAACCAGTCAGAGTTATGTAGATTTGAGTTATCCTGCAGTCGCAGATGTTGAGCTTGTTAATGTGATGAATGAAACAGTTCAGCAGATGGGAAAACGTTATCTGAATGGATTGAACTGTACGATGGATGGTTTCTACAGTTGCATGCATGATTCCAAGTTTTCTCTGGAATGTGGACGGGATATGTCAAAGACATTTGAAGAGGTTAAGAAACTTGGAGTAACAGGAATTGACATGGAATCCTCCTGTATTTTGACGCTGGGACGTTTGATGGGAGTTAAGACCTGTATTTTAACAGTTGTTACAGTGCTTGAAAATTTGAAGGAAACTTTAAAAGGACAGGATCGGGTGGATGCAGAGGATCTGCTTTGCAGAACAGCATTGGAAGGAATTTATAATTATCATATAAAAAGAGAGGATGGTAAAAATGAGTAAAGAAATACTTACCTTAAATTCACAGACAGTAATCGGAATGGTGCATTGTCTTCCTCTTCCGACGACAGCAGGATTTGATGGAGATTATCAGCGAATTATTGATCGTGCAGTTCAGGATGCAGTTACGCTTGAAAAAGCAGGGGTAGATGCTGTTATTGTAGAAAATATGGGGGATACACCTTTTTCCGCTTTTTTAAATAAAGCACAGGTAGCGGCACTTACAGCTGCAGCATATGCTGTGAAACAGGCAGTTCAGATTCCAGTAGGACTTGACGCAGCGTTTAATGACTGTGAAGCAGATATTGCGATTGCTGCAATGGTAGGAGCATCCTTTATCAGAGTTCCAGTATTTGTGGATACAGTATTGTTTACAGATGGAATTATTCAGCCATGTGCAAAGAAATGTATGGAATATCGCAAGATGATGGGACAGGAAAATGTTAAAATTCTTGCCGATGTGCAGGTAAAACATGCGCATATGTTAAGAGAACATATTACGATTGAGCAGTCAGCAAAAGATGCTGCATCAAACGGAGCAGACGGAATTATTGTTACAGGTACACAGGTTGGAGAAGAGACACCACTGGATCTGATTAAGAGAGTGAAAAATGTTGTAAATCTTCCGGTGTTTGCAGGAAGTGGTGTAAATGCAGAAAATATTCATGATCAGCTTCAGACAGCAGATGGTGCGATTATCGGTTCCAGCTTGAAAGAGGGAGGAATTTTAACAAATCCAATCTCTTATGAACTGGTTAAGAAAGTATTAGACGGATTGAAATAGAGAAAGGCAGGAAGATAAAAATGATGCGACCAATGAAACTTGCAGGATCAGAATTGATGTTTGGAGAAGGAAGTCTTGCATATATTAAGACAATTAAAGCAAAAAAAGTCAGTATTGTTATTGGCGGACATAGCATGGAAAAGAGTGGAATGCTGGCAAAGGTAGAAGGATATTTTAAAGAAACCGGTGCTGAAACAATGGTTATCAGAGGCGTAGAACCAGATCCGTCTTTTGAAACTGTACTCAGAGGAAGAAATGAAATGCTGGAATTTGAACCAGATCTGATTGTCGGACTTGGCGGTGGATCAGCAATGGATGCTGCAAAAGCAATGTGGATCTTTTATGAACATCCGGAACTGACTCAGATGGAAGATATTCTTCCGCCGAATGAATTTCCGAAATTACGAGGTAAAGCAAGAATGTGTTGTATTCCTTCAACAAGTGGAACAGCAAGTGAAGTTTCACGTTCTATCGTAATTTCAGATAATGAAAAAGGATTAAAGCATGGTGTTGGAAATATGGAAATGATGCCGGATATCGCAATCTGTGATCCGGAAGTAACAATGTCTATGCCGGCTAAGATTACCGCAGAGACAGGAATGGATGCGCTTACCCATGCACTGGAAGCACTTGCTTCAAACCGTGCAAATTATCTGTCAGATATTCTTGCAAGCCAGGCAGCCCAGGATATTATGGAAACTTTACCGACTGCATATGCGAATGGCAATGATATAAAAGCAAGAGAGACTATGGTACAGGCATCTATGGTAGCTGGAATTGCATTTACCAATGTATCGCTTGGAATTGTACATTCTATGGCGCATACAATCGGTGGTATTTTCCATGTATCACATGGTCTGGCAGACGCCATTATTTTGCCGTACATCATCAGATATAATGAGCAGAATGAAACTGCGAAAGAAGTTTATGCAAAATTTGCAAAGAGAATCGGAGCAGAAAATCTTCATGAAGCAGTAGAAGCGTTAAATGAAAAGTTAAATATTCCAAAATGCTTTAAAGAGATCATTCCGGATGAAGAAAAATATATGGCAAAACTGGATGAGATGGCTCCGCTTGCAAAAGCTGATGGATGCACAAAAACAAATCCGGTTATTCCGGAAATTGACGAATTTAAAGAATTATTTATCAAGGTGTACAGAGGAGAATAAAAATGGAGATTATTTGTTATTTATCAAATGGATATCCTACAATTGAAGCAAGTTATAATATGGCAGTAGAATATGCAGATGCAGGATGCAGAATGATGGAAGTGGATTTTCCATCCAGAAATCCATACCTGGAGAGTGATTATATTGCAGGAAGAATGAAAAAAGCACTGGAGGCTTGCGATGATTATGAAAAATATATGGATTCAATTGTTGCCATTCAGAAGAGACTTCCAGATGTGAAGATTCTGGTTCTGGCATATGAAAATACAGTTGAAGAGATTGGTGTAGACAGATTTATTGAGTTCTGCCTGACAAATAATTTAAAAGATATTTTGCTTGTTGGCTTAAAAGATGATATTATTAAAAATAAGATAATTGCAGCGGGGCTTCAGGTATCTTGTTATGTACAGTTCCATTTACCGAAAGAAGAAGTGGAAATGGCAAAACAATCAAATGGATTTGTATATTTACAGGCGAAGCCGTATGATACACAGCAAAAAAATGAGGAATATCCTACATTAAAAGATTGTGTAGAGTATTTAAGAAGCTGTGGAATTGAAAGACCTATTTATTGTGGGGTAGGCGTTCATGCACCAGAAGATGTAAGACTAGTAAGAGAGGCAGGCGGGGATGCAGCGTTCGTTGGCAGTACAATTCTAAAACTTCATGAAAATATTCCTGCAATGAAAGAAAAGATCAGGGAATTTAAAGCTATGTGTTAACACTTGGAATATTCTGTGATCAAAAAAGGTGAGATGGGGTGAAGGAGATGTTCGACGAAAAGTTACCTAAATATTATCTTGTGAAGAAGGCAATCGTAGAGAATATTGATAATGAAGTTTACGATTCAAAGGAGCCGATTCCGAGCGAAAGAGAATTGATGGAGACTTATCAGGTCAGCAGAATTACGATCCGGAAAGCGATTGATGAATTGGTCACAGAAGGATATTTGTACAAAGTCCAAGGAAAAGGAACCTATGTAAAGACGGATGAAGGAAGTAACAATCTTTTTTCAATTACGAGTTGTACGGAAGATGTATTAAAGCTGGGACTGACACCAAGTAAAAAAGTTGTTGTTTCAGAGCTGGTTGATGCGAATGTAAAGAGAGCAAAAGCACTTGAGATTACAACCAGTGATAATGTTTATATGATAGGAAGAATCTTATATGCAGATAAAGAGCCGCTAAACTATACGCTGACTTTTCTGCCGGAAAAGATTTTTCCGGGTTTATCAAAGTATGATTTGAAAAAGGAATCCCTTTATCAGATCATAACAGAAGTTTATGGTGTTAAGATAACAAAGGCAAGAAGAACGATTGAGGCGATTGGGGCACAGGATGAAATTGCCGAGTATTTGGACATCGAGGAAGGAACACCGATTATTCTGTTTCGTTGTATTACATATGGCATTGTGAATGGAAGAGAAATTCCGATCGAGAATTTCAAATGCTATTATCGAACAGATAAATTTAAATTCTATATTGATCAGGTGAGATAAGAAAAGCAAAGGGGAACGGTATTTTTTATGAGATATCGTTCTCCTTTTATGCAAAAGAGAAGATTTATACGGCGTTGTAAATATGTAGTCTGGTTTGAAATTTTATATTTATAAGAAAAATGTTACAAATACTATTTGAAAAACAAAGAAAAATGTGGCAAACAGGTATAGATAAAGGTGGAAAAATGTTACAAATATATGGAAAGCATATAAAATCGCGGAGATTTCTATATGAAATGAAAATGTTGGCGACTTTTCAAATTTCCACTTGACATTCCCCCACTTTCAGCATAACATT
>UMCX01005223.1_pt1 | contig 10676 bp, 7 predicted proteins | sample 1964341 | NCBI WGS metagenome assembly UMCX01 (sample SAMEA4835979, study PRJEB28245) | human gut metagenome | biome: gut microbiome; material: fecal sample | place: Denmark | collected 2008
AGCTCCCTCGCTGTTTGCGAGGGAGCCGGACTGTATATCACTTACTTCAGGAGAAATCTTGTTAGTTAAATCAGAAGATTGCTACAACTGCACCGTTGTACTTTTCATTGATGAAGTTCTTTACATCGTCTGACTTGAGAGCCTTTATAAGAGCCTGAATCTTGTGGAGGTTTTCGTTACCGCTCTTTACAGCTACAATGTTTGCGTAGGTCTGAGCCGCATCGCCGGAAGCGTCTTCAACTGCGAGAGCCTTGCTTATGTCAAGACCTGCGGCAAGAGCATAGTTGCCGTTGATAACTGCTAAAGAACCTGCGTCGCTGTTTGCAAACTGAGCGGCAACCGTATCAGCCTGTACCGTTGTTATCTTGTAGCCGTGGTCGTCCTTTATGTCAAGCGTTGTAACGCCGTCCTTGGCATTTGCGCCCTCGGGAAGCTCGATAAGACCTTCCTGCTGTAAGAGAAGAAGCGCTCTTGTTTCGTTGCTGTCATCGGCAGGGATTATAATCGATGCGCCTTCCTTGACATCTGCCAGCTTTTCAACGCCGTTGCCGTAAAGGCCGAACGGCTCATAGTGAATGAGTGCGGCGGGAACTATGTCTGTTCCGTTCTTCTCGTTGTAGTTGTTGAGGTAGGGCGTGTGCTGGTGGTAGTTTGCGTCAAGCTCTCCGCTTGCAACTGCGTTGTTGGGCAGTACATAATCATCGTAAATGGTGATCTGAAGATCGTAGCCTTCCTTAGCAAGCTTGTCCTTTACAAATTCGAGTATCTCGCCGTGGGGTGTAGCTGTTGCGCCGATCTTGATGACGTTGTCTGTGTCTGCCGAGCTTTCTGCGGCGCTTGATGATGCAGAAGATGTATCTGCCGAAGAAGCATCGTTTGATGAAGCTGTCGAGCTTGTGCCGTTTGAACTGCACGCTGTGAGTGTTATACCTGCAAGAGCCGCTGTAAGTATTAATGATAAAATCTTTTTCATGTCAATTCTCCGTTTCTGCGGTTTTACCGCCTGTCAATGTTGTATTTTGTTTATTGTTTATCTTTCTTTGTTCTGCACCGTTAGTTTACGGGTTTTATCTCTTTATATACTCTTTATATACAACATCGGCACATTCGTCCGAAACGGAAATTCTGTCGCAACAGCTTTATGAAAAGCAGTGACATATTATATCTCTCCTTACTTGTTTATACGTTTGTCTGCCTTGCGTGCTATCAGCATACCAAGCTCCTGAATAAGCTGTACTATGATAACCGTGAGCAGAACGCATATCCACACAATATCGTTATTGAAACGCTGATAACCGAATGAGATAGCTATCATACCAAGTCCGCCGCCGCCGATCGTTCCTGCCATTGCCGAGTAGCCGAGAATGGTTACAAGTGAAATGACTGCGCCGACCATAAGTGCGGGCTTTGCTTCGGGGATAAGCACCTTGTATATTATCTTGAATGTTGAACTGCCCATTGCCTGAGCCGCTTCAATAACGCCTTTGTCAACCTCTTTGAAAGAGGATTCTGTCATTCTTGCCACATAAGGTATAGCCGCTATAACGAGCATTACTATCATCGCCTTATTGCCAAGACTTGTTCCGACAATAACCTTTGCCGCCGGTAAGCAGGCAACCATCAGAATGATGAACGGGATACTGCGGAAAATATTAACTAAAATACCGATTATTTTGTTGAGCCACGGGATAGGGTGAATTCCGTCCTTATCGGTCACTGTAAGCAGTACGCCTATCGGAAGTCCGAAAACGTAAGCTACGAATGACGAGATGAACGTTAAGTATATCGTTTCCCATATACCCTGTAAAAGTACGCCTTTATCCCACAGCTGTATAAGATCGCCTGACATTTTTCTTCCCCCTTACACCTGTGAATAGGTAACGTTGTTGGCTTTAAGATAAGCTGTTATCTTTTCTGCCGATGTATCATCATCGGGCAGCTGTACCAGAATCTGACCGTATGCCTTGCCGTCAATGTCCTTTGTATCTGCGTGAAGAATATTGACGGGAGTGCTGCATTTTAATATCATATCGGATAACAGCGACTTTGAAGAATTTTCGCCGTTGTAGATGATCCTTATCTTCTTTCCGTGTTCGCTTGTTACCGGAAGCTCGCCCTGCGGCATTATGAGCTTTTTGGCAATATCCGACTTCGGATTTGCGAATACCGTTCTTACATCGCCTATCTCTGCGACCGTGCTGTTATCAAGCACTGCGACCCTGTCGCATATACTGTCTATTACCTTCATCTCGTGAGTTATCACTATTATAGTAACTCCGAGTGTGCGGTTGATTTTCTTAAGAAGTTCAAGCACCGACCTTGTTGTGTCGGGGTCAAGTGCGCTTGTTGCCTCGTCGCACAGAAGATAGTGCGTTTCTGCGGCGAGCGCTCTTGCTATTGCTACTCTCTGCTTCTGTCCTCCCGAAAGCTGTGACGGATACGCCTTCGCTTTATCGGAAAGTCCTACAAGCTCAAGCAGGCTTTCGGCTCTCTTTACAGCGTCGGATTTTTTCATACCTGCGATTTCAAGCGGATAGCAGATGTTCTTTATTACGTTTCGCTGTGCGAGAAGATTAAAGCCCTGAAACACCATTCCGATGTTCTGTCTTGTTTTAAGAAGCTCTTTTGTTTTGAGGCTTCCAAGCTCCTTGCCGTCTATTATTACCTGTCCCGAGGTCGGGCGCTCAAGGTAATTTATACAGCGGACGAGTGTGCTTTTGCCGGCTCCCGAAAGTCCGATGATGCCGAATATCTCTCCGTCGTTTATTGTTATGTTGATGTCTTTTATCGCAGTAACACTGCCTTTTGAGGTGCGGTACGTCTTTTCAAGGTTTTTAAGCTCTATCATATATCCTCCCATAAAAATAACGGACGTTTATTTTACGTCCGTGCGTTTGAACATCCGACAGGCTCAGACTTTCTTTCGGGACAGACGTATTATATTGTTTGCACACATTCGCATTTTATTGTTTGCGGTTGTCGGTTTCATCCGGTCAGCCCCTTTCGTTTTCGTTGTTATGAGTATAACACACTAAACCTATGTTGTCAATAGGTTTAGTGGATTTAGCTTGTCGAAAATAATTACACAATCCTTATCACTTTTGTAGGTTTTGTATAAACGAGGCTGAAATAAATATTACGGTAATTATTGACTTTTAAGAAGCGATGTGTTATAATTGAGTAAACTCAAGACTAAACTGTTGATTATAATGATGAGGGCGATAAGGAGGATACAAATTGAAGGGATTACAGTCAAAGGGCATAGCAAGACGAAACAAGATGCTGCTTGCGGCTATTCAGCTATTTTTAGATCAGGGGTACGAAAAGACGACCACTGCACAGATAGCAAGAGCGGCAGGAATGTCACCGACATCGTTCTTTGCGGCATTTGAAAATAAGGAAGCGTTGCTTCTGACGCTGACACAGATCATGTTTGAAAATCAGTTTGCAAAGGCGAGGACATTTGCAAAGGATATGGAGCCGCTTATGGTGTACTGCCTTGAAACGTCATTGCAGATATATATAACCGAGCTGTCCGAGCCGCTGAGGGAGATATATGTAATGGCATATACCCTGCCAAGCACTACGGAATATATTTTAAAAAGTACAGCCGTACAGATAAAGGCTATATTCTCGCCGTTTATGCCGGAAGCGGAGGATAAGGATTTCTACGAGATGGATATAGCGTCGGGAAGTATAATGCGTGGCTTTATGGCGAGAAAGTGCGATATGTACTTCACGGTGCAGAAGAAGATAAGCCGTTTTCTTGAGTGCTGTCTTAAGCTGTATGATGTGCCTAAGGAAAAACGTGCGAGCCTTATAGAAGCGGTACTTGCGTTTGATCTGCACTCGGTAGCAAAAAGGCTTATAGATGAGATAATCGCAAAAGCGGAAACGGGTCTTGAAAAAGCAATCGAAAGTACGATAAACGAAAAAAGCCAAAACGGATAATTACGGAGGTGGGTTATGTTCAAAAAGATGAAAACAAGGAAAAGGCTGGCGGCGTTAATAACGCTTATTACGCTGTTTGCGTTTTCAAGCGTGATGACGGTTATGACGGCGGCACAGGAAGCGTCGCTTGTATCCGCAACGCTTACTACGGACAAGGAGAGTTATGAAGAGGGGGAAAACGTTAATATTGCTCTTACGGTGAAGAACGGCAATATTTACGGGATCGATAAGGTAAAGTCTGAAATCGGATTGCCGGACGGACTTACACTGAAGAAGGGCAAGCTTACCGACGGTGAATATACACTTGCGGCAGGACAGAGCAGGTCAAATGAGATAACGGCTTATATAGAGAAAGCTTCAAAGCCCGGCGATACTACCGACCCTGTAAATCCCGACAATCCCGAAACGGACGGTTCTCTGTGTCCGCTGTGGCTGACGCTGAGTATTTTGTCTGGTGGAACGCTTGCGGTCCTCGGTATTAAAAAGAAGTGCGGAAAAAGGATTTTTTCACTGTTCTTATGCGCTGTGATCTCGCTGACAGCGCTTCCGACAGATGTATTTGCAGACGAGGTCGTAATGCCGAATGCAAGCGGAAGTGTTACGGTAAGTAAGGACATAACCGTAAACGGTGCTAAAAAGACAATAACCGCAGAGGTTACATATAACGAGAATAAGCCCGTAGAAGAAGATGAGGTCACAGTGACCTTTGATGCGGGTGACGGTACGCCTGTAGCTCCGATAACCTTAAAGAAGGGCGAAACGATAAGCAGACTTCCCGAATCATTCGGTGCGGGCAAGGCTTTTATGGGCTGGTTTACCGATACGGCATTAACAAACGAGTTGTTTACCAATACTCCGATAAACGAGGATATGACCTTGTATGCCTCGTTTGTGGAATCTGCCGATGATTTCCAATCAGGCGTGAGAACCACCTACTATGTGGAGGACTGTGCGGAATATCAGCCGATCACGCTTATATGTGACGAAGAAATAACGGCAAATAATGTATGGGAGTACATCACCTTATTTGCGTATACGGGTGATACTCCGGAAAATTTCGTTGTAACATCAAACGAGAAAGATGAATATACACTCGTTCCCGAAACCGCATACACAGCCGGCTGTATGTACCGTATGACAGCAGGCGAGGGAGTTACATTCAAGGGTCTTGACGATACGGTCAACGAGTATACATTCAAGATATACAAAGAGCAGACTAATATAATCGAGGTCAGGGACAATATCAAGTATCTCGATAAAGCCAAGCTGTTCGCTACGGATAAAACCGATGAGTATATGGTTCAGGCGGATTATTTTGAAGAAAATTCTCTTGCTGTGGGCGATGTGCTTTGCATTGACAACGGCACGAAGAATTTTACCGAAGACTGCCTGTTTGTAAAAATTACAGATACAATAAAGGACAGAAACATTTACTACATTCAGACAGCCGATTGCGAAGCGGAAGATGTTTATGACAATGTTGATGTTTATTTTGTCGAGCCTGCAAAAAACAAGTTCCTTGAGGAGCAGATCGACACCGAGGCGATAGCGGAAGAAGTAAAGAACAGCGAGGGCGTACAGCAGCTGAACCTTGTGCTTGCGGCACTGCTTGCCGAGGATGAAACCGTAAACGAGATAATGGAGGGCGAGCCGCTTGTTACCGATACAGTAACCGCCACTGCTTATGCCGCTTCGGACGATGACAGATTAAAGGATTTCTCGGACTATTCTCGTCCTAAAGAGGATACGCTCAAGAGCATCGCCGCAAGTCTTGCTATCGGTCTTTCCGTATCCGTAAAGGTCGGTGAAGCAGAAAATGATAACTTTACTACCGTTAATCCGGATTACTGGTCGGTCATTACATTCGAGTTGAATTATAAGACTACCATTAAGAAAAAACTCAAGGTAGATGCAACATTTACAGTAAGCGAATATCTTAATGTTTCATTCCAGGGCTATAATTCATTCGAATTCAAGTGGTTTGAGCTGCCTGAGCTTGAATTCAACTATGCGGCTAATATCTATACGCAGACGGATATTGAACTTAAAGTTCTTGTCTGCTCGGTAGGCGCAAACAGCTACAGGAATATCACGAGCGAAGTCGCAAAGATGCTTGGCAGTGATGAGAAGAACGATACCGCAGGTCTTGTAAAGGATGTCAAGGATATGCTTAACAAGAAGGGCGGAGAGATAGAAATATGCCGTATACCGTTCTTCACGGCATTTAAACCGCTGTCGCTGTTCCAGCTTAACTTTGAACTTAGCCTTGTTGTAAAGATGAATTTCGCAGGCGGTATAGGAAGTAAGTTCTCGATACTTGACGCAACGCAGGTAGGTACGCACGGCAACTCAAAGGATAAAGAGTTCAGTATGTACAAAAACAAGCTTATCGAGGGCGACAGGTACAGCTTTGATCTTACGGTATTCGGATATGTCGGCGTCAAGATGGGCGTTTCCGGACAGCTTACCGTATCGTTCACGGGTTTAAGGCGACTGGGCGAGGTCGGCGTTGAAGTTCAGGTAGGCGCATATCTCGATATATACGGTCTGGCAAAATATCACGTCGTCAAACCGGATCACCGATACAGCACGGTATACCGGACGCTGACGGGCGGATTCTATCTTGAAGCGGGAATTTATCTTGAAGTAAATCTTGTCGCAGAATCAAAGGTATTCAGATTGCGGCTTGAAGCACCGCTGATACCCGAAATCAAGTGGCCGCTGTTCTCAATGGGCGACAAAAACCTTGTTATATGCCTTAACGATATCACAACTCCGATATTATTCAGCTCAAACGGCACTTACTGGGGAGAAGTCAATATTGATAATCTTCCGGCAGTGTCCGCACAGACGCTTGATATTACAACAGGCATAATAAATTACAATGCGTCTGTACCGTGGAGCAAGCTGTCGATGAATGTTTCGGGCGAAGGCTTCAGAATGCTCTATGACAGGAGAGGAACATTTATCCGTTACGAGCAGCCATACAGTATGTCCGGCTTCTACAAGAACAGTACAGCCGAAGGTGTCGGTCAGATACACTATACAGGCACGTCACTTCAGTTCACAAAGACCGCCGACCCCGAAATGAGTCTTACGAAGTCGGTAAAGGTCATCTGGTACGATGAGTCGAGAGTTAAGGAAGAGGACGTAGGCAAGATATTCACTGTCAATTTCTACAGAGAGGTTGACGGAGTTAAAACTCTTGTTGAAACAAGAAAAGTACCTGCGGGCAGTCTTGCAGGCTCTTACAATACAAATAACGCTCCGGATAGCTGGAAGTACATTGACTGCGAGTGGAAGGACCAAGACCCGTACTTCATAGCCGTTGACCACGACAACTACGAAATAGTATACACTGCAACAAGAGCGCAGACTCTTATGGAGATGGAATACTATGATACCGTAAACAAAGAGTGGGTAGTAGAACTGTGGGCGGTAAATGCCGGCGATGAACTTGAAGTACCCGATAACTCCAGTGACGAGTATATGAAGCTGACCTCCTGGCACGCAACATATGGAGTACCATTCGGTTTTGAAAAGATGTATAAGTATGCCGGAAATAAGCTGAGAGCGATAGACTCCGGATGCCGCAAGGATTACTATACAAGCGGTCAGCCTACAGATAAACCGCTTTACAAGGTTACAGGCAACACCCAGAGAGCTGCTTCCGAAAACTTCTATTTCAATCATCACAACGACTATCAGAAGGTTGCACTTCACTTCAGTGCAAATTATGACAGAGCGCTGATGAACGTAACGTACAATTACTATAATTATGCCGGCGATAAGAAGTCGACAACCGTAAAGACACCTTACGGTACAAGACCGGAATTTTTCCTTTCAAGCTGGCCTTACGGTAAGACATTCATGGGCTACACTCCCGACGGCGGTAAAACTTTATACGATAAGGATACCGTATTCAATGAGCAATTGCCTTATGTATATGAGGATACCGTATACGATGCGGTTTACGAAGCCGGAATATTCGATGTTGAGATTCAGTATTATGATGATGTTGCCCGTGAATTCAAGACATATAAGACACTGAAAATAGAGGGCGGCTCAAAGGTACCTCAGTCGGTATTTGACGAGGCGTGGAGCAAGCTCAACCGGCAGGAAGGCACAACGATACAGTTCATCGACTGGAGCGATGTATACCTGAGTGAAGAATACGGCGATGCTTACCTCAACGAGTTTATCCCCGACAAGACGCTCATTTACAAGAGTATTATACTCCGTCCGAGGTTCAAACGTAATGTTACAATTAAGCTGGACGCAGGTGACGGCAGACTGATATTTGAGAAGAAAGCAAAGAGTTCAAGAGCTACAGTCAGGATAAATACGAGGTAGAAATTTCACGTTGGGCAACCAAGGATGCCGACAAGTATAACGATTATCAGCCTACAGGCTGGAAGAACAGCACTACAGGCGAGATATATGCCTTAGGTCAGACGGTAAAGCTCGATTATTCGACAACGCTGACAGCGATCTATCAAGCCACGCCCAAGACCTATACGGTAAATGTATCCACACCGCACGGTGTACTTCTGAATGGAGAAAAGACCGATACATTCAGCGGCGGATATGATGATTATCTCGCATTCGTTGAAAAGTACAACAATTATACGCCCGCCAATGTTGAGGGCGAGGGATATACTCTCGTGTTCAAGGGTTCATCAAGCAAAGCGTCCGAGGACGGTCTGACGCTTGATATAGTCTTTGGCAACTGGCAGAAGAATGTTCACAAGCACACATTAATACTTTACGCAAACGGCGGTAAGCTGACAGGAAGCGATGAACGCACGGCGGATTACGGTACAGAAATTAAGCTGTCGGATATGGCGACTGCGTCAAAGACGGACGACCTGAGAGATTATATCTTCGGCGGCTGGAAGGACGAGGACGGAAATATCTACGGCGCTGACGATATAATAACGCTGACAAAGGATACGACATTGACAGCGGTATGGACAGACGGTGCATACAAGGAATACACGATAACCTTTGTCCTCGATAGTAAGACGATAAAAAGAGTGACTTATCACTATGGTGATGCACTTCCCGTATTTGACGCACCAAAAGAAGCTGACGGATATATCTTCGGCGGCTGGTCGTGGTTCGGCACTGAGGGCGCATTATCCGGACAGCCCGACACGATGCCTGCGTCAACGCTTACTGCAATAGGTACGACCACAAAGTGCTATATATCTTACGAATTTGACGGTACGGTATACGGCGCAAAGGAGGTCGGCAAGATAGGAGATACGATAACCCTTATCGCAAAGCCCGAAAAGGATTATTACGATGTGACCGAATGGTCTGCAGACGGTATCACTGTAACAGACGGCAAGTTTGTAATGCCGGCTCACGATGTTACATTCAAGGCGACCTCATCGCCCAAGTTCTATAATGTCAATATGACGGTTGACGGAAGCACAAGCTCCGACAGCCCGATGAAAGCACAGTATATGAGTACGGTAACGCTTCCAGAACCTCCCAAAAAGAGCGGCTATACTTACTACTGGCAGTCCGATGATGTTGCTATTTATGAGGAAAGCGGCAAATACAAGTTTACAATGCCTCATAACGATGTAAGCGTTGAGTGCGTTTACACAACAGCTACTTACAACGTCTACTATATGATAGATGGCGAAGCAACGCCTTATAGGACTATCACCGATGTCCCTGCAGGCAAGGAAATGTTTTATTCGGGTGAAAAAACTTTAATCACTATCGGCCGATGTCCCTGCAGGCAAGGAAATGTTCGCTTATATCGACCCGCCACGCAAGGAAGGCTATCTGTTCAACGAAACGTGGATATGCACGGACGTTTCTCTTGTTAATAAGGAAGGCAGATACACAATGCCTGACAGAGATGTTTACTTCTGGGGAAGATTCGCCAAGAACGATGACACTATGGTTATGCTCGGCGTAGAAGTGTATGTTGACGGCAATCCGGAAACGCATTATATGCTTTACACGAACAGAGGTGAAACCGTAACGCTCCCCGATATATTCATGGACGGATATACAAAGTCATACGAAAGCGCCACGCTGACAGTCACAAACGGAAATGTCACAATTCCGACAGGCGACGATGTCTTTGAGGTATCGCTCAGGATAAATTTCACCAAGAGTTAAACGCTACAAGTTTTTCTTGTTCCATCGCAACAGCCCCGACCGCAAGGTCGGGGCTGTAACTGCATAATCGTATAAAAAATCCTCACGTTTTACCGTGAGGATTTTTATGCTTATGTGATTACTTAACTATCGTAATATCTGAGCCGAACCACTTTGTTGAGATTTCGCCGAGCTTACCGTCAGCTTTCATCTCGCCCAGTGTCTTCTGAACTGCGTCACGCAGTGCCTGATCGTTCTTTCTGAATGCGATAGCGTACTGTTCTTCTTCAAGACCCTCTGCCAGCTTCTTGTAGTCCTTGCCGGAGTTCTTGATCTCATAGTCTGCAACTACTTCATCAAGGAATACAGCGTCAACAACGCCAAGCTCAAGCTGCTGTAATGCTTCTACATTTGTAGCGATGGGGCTGATCGTTATATCGTCCTTGATTGCGCTGTTTTCAAGTATTGTCTGTGCAGAAGAACCGTTCTGAACAGAGATCTTCTTGCCCTTGAGGTCGTCCATCTTTGCAACTGTAGAATCGCCCTTTACAACGAATACCATAGCGTTCTTCATATAAGGCTCTGAGAGATTCATCTTTTCC
>UMCX01033943.1_pt1 | contig 10658 bp, 9 predicted proteins | sample 1964341 | NCBI WGS metagenome assembly UMCX01 (sample SAMEA4835979, study PRJEB28245) | human gut metagenome | biome: gut microbiome; material: fecal sample | place: Denmark | collected 2008
TTATCTTTTTCAATAGCCTATGGCTACCGTAAAAGTCTGTTAACGCGAGGAAAATTACAGATTACAATTTCCCTGTAATATAGATTTTATAATAGTTATATAAGATTTATATTATGGGGATTTTTTTATTAGTTTTTAAATAAAAAATAATAACTGAATATTCCTCACGTTTGCGAGTTTTTCAGTAGATATAGTAATTCATTTTCTTTAATGGTAAAGAAAATGAATCAAAAGAAAGCTACTGCAGATAAAATTTAAGCTTTGAAAAAAATTTATCATTTTATACAAAGCTTAAAACTCGCTACGCTCAGACAGTTAAGCAAAAGGCGTATTCAATGATAATATTTTTCAATAATCATGCGATTACCGCTAAATTTTATAATGCGGAAAAATAACAAATTATTTATTGATAAGTCTGACGATTACCGTAAAAAATGCTAAAATGCGGGAGAGATTTGGTGTTATTTAAGATTTCTTCCTTGTAAATAAGTATTTACCTATTGTTTTGAAATAAATAATATATTTTACTTATGAATAGATATATGATAATATAAGGTCAAGGTTGAACGAGATGTTAATTAAGAAATTATAAATAAGATAATTTATGAAAGAAGGCTTTATATTATGATTAGAAAAGTTCCTGTACCTACTGCTGGGGTGATGCTTGGATTGGCGGCTCTTGGCAATTTGCTTGCACCATATTCCATGATTTTGAAATATGCTTGCGGTATTAGTTCTGCGTTTTTAGGGGTGTTGTTATTTAGCAAAATTATTTTACATCCGCAGATGATGAAAAATGATTTGAATGGAAATTCTATTTTTGCCAGTGTGTTTGCTACTTTCTTTATGGCGATTATGCAACTTTGCACTTATACTTTTCCGTTTGCACCTATAGCTAGTGAAGTAGTTTGGTATGGAGCGATTTGTGGTCATTTTATGTTGATGGCGTGGTTCACTTATCGCTATATCATCAATTTTGAATTAAGAGATGTTTTCCCAACATATTTTATAGCGTATGTCGGTATTGTAGTAGCGTCTGTTACAGCACCTACATTTAATCATCACAATTTAGGTGAATATATTTTCTGGTTTGGTTTTAGTGCGTATATGATTTTATTCGCTCTTGTTACTATCCGTTATTGTAGTAAACATGCAATCGCTGAACCAGCAAAACCTTTATTTTGTATCTACACTGCACCAATGAGTTTAAGCTTAGCAGGTTATCTTGCTTGTGTTGCTGATAAATCTTTAATCATGATTGCGATCATGCAGATTTTAGCTCAATGTTTATTTGTAGCAGTGCTCACACAGATGCCAAAACTTTTAAAATTGAAATTCTATCCAAGCTATGCAGCATTTACTTTCCCATTTGTTATCACAGCGATTGCACTCCGTCAGACAATTGTTTATTTAAATGAAATCAATATAGCAGTACCTAGTATTTTAAATTATCTAGTAGTGGTAGAAACTATTTTAGCTACAGCAATTGTAGTCTATGTATTCATCAGATATTTGAAATTCTTACATGAACAAATGATCGTGAATATGGGAGATAGAGCGAAAACAGTTTTTGGTACAATAGCTAATATTATTAAATAAAGCCTTTTAAATTCTAAGAATATACCTTAATGATTTAGGTTTAGACTCTATGTCTAAACCTTATTTTTTTGCTTTTTGATAAAAATAAAAAAGAAGCTATCTCAATGGATAGCTTCTTCTTTAACAACAACACAATAAAAAGAGGCCTGATATCGGCAAATATCAGTTTATTCTTTTCGTTGTCTATTATACTACAATGAATATAGCAAAACAAGTTGAATTAATTTAGCTATTATAATTTATTTGTTTTAGTTAAGGTTCGATATTATTATCAAAAAGCATTTTGCCAAATAGTTTATAGATGATATAATATAGCTATTGTTTTTAACTATTTATAATTTATACATAAAAGAAAGGATGGAAATGAATGGTTGAATCAGCATGGTCGCTATTGCCTCCGATAATTACCATAGTATTGGCTTTGGCGACAAAAGAAGTATACATGTCGTTGATTGTAGGTATCTTTGTAGGGGCTTTAATGTTCACAGGCTTTGATATATTAGCTGCTATTGATGCATTCTTTGCAATTATGTCCGATAAAGTTGGCGGAAATGTATATATTTTAGTATTTTTGGTCTTATTAGGTATTATTGTAGCAGCTATTGCTCGCTCTGGTGCTTCTCGTGCTTATGGTGAATGGGCAGCAAGTGTGATTAAAGGAAAACGCAGTTCGTTGCTCGTTACTTCTATCTTAGGGGTAGTTATCTTTATCGATGACTATTTTAACTGCTTGACTGTAGGTACAGTTATGCGACCTGTTACAGATAAATTCAATGTAACTCGTGCAAAACTCGCTTATATCATCGATGCTACAGCAGCACCAATTTGTATTATCGCTCCAGTATCCAGCTGGGCAGCAGCAGTTAGTTCTTCACTTCCAGAAGATAGTGCTATTGATGGTTTCTCTTTATTCTTGCAGACAATTCCTTTTAATATGTATGCATGGTTTACTATTATCTTTATGTTGTTCTTGATCTGGACTGGCAAAGATTTTGCCGCTATGAAGACTTTGGAACAAAGAAGCGGTGGCAAATTAGTAATTCCTGAAGAATATAAAGAAGAACAGATGGAAATTGTAGGCAATGGTAAAATCTTAGATTTATTATTACCACTCATTGTTTTAATTGGTGGCTGTATCTTTGGTATGCTTTATACTGGCGGTATTTTAGAAGGTGCTAGTGTATCTGATGCTTTTGCCAATTGCGAATCTGCTAGAGGTCTAGTAATTGGTTCCTTTATCGCTTTAGTGTTCACATTTTTACTTTATGTACCACGTGGAGTACTCCGCTTTGGCAAATTCTGTGAATGCTTTAACCAAGGTTTTAGAGCAATGACACCTGCTATCTTTATCTTATGTCTTGCTTGGAGCTTATCTGGTGTTTGCGGTGAAGATTATTTGAATATCGGCGGTTATGTTGGCGGTATCGTATCCAACAATGCTACTGTAGGTATGTTCATGCCAGCTGTATTCTTCCTTGTTGCTATCGGTCTTGCATTCGCTACTGGTACATCTTGGGGTACATTTGGTATCTTGATTCCTATCGCTCTTGCTGTAGTATCTACTGATCCACATCTTTTAGTAGTTACAGTAGCAGCAGTATTAGCTGGTGCTGTAGGTGGTGACCATGTATCACCAATATCTGATACAACTATCTTAGCTTCTGCGGGGGCTCAATGTAGTCATATCGACCATGTAAGTACACAGGTTCCATATGTAATCGTAGTAGCTACATGTTCTTTCTTAGGATATCTAGTAGCAGGTGTAGCAGGTAGTGGTTGGATTGGCGTAGTAGCTGGTTTTGTTTTATTGGTTATAGCTATGACTTATATTTATAAAGTCTTAATGAAAGATTGATTTTTTTAGAAAGCTCTAGAAATTTATTTCTAGGGCTTTTTTGATGCTTTGGATTAAAATTGATATTATTAGGAAAATTTATTTTTTAGGCAAAATAGAAAAATAATAGAGCAAAGTAATATAGTATTGGAATTTTTTATATATATGATATAATATGGAATTAGTTAATGTCAGAACTTATATTTATTAATTAGAAGAAATTAAAAAGAAATATGGAGGACTTTATGGGAAGATTTTATAAAAAAGCGATAGTTACAGCTTTATTAGTATCTGCATTATCAACTACTGCTTTTGCAGCGCCAGAAGATGTATATACAAATATTGCTGATAGTGCAGTGATTATGGATGCAGCAGATACTTCAGTGTTTAAACCAGCATCAATAAAATCATTGGATGATTATGATGAACATTATCGTTTATATAAATATGATACAATATCAATTAGAATTATAGGCTACAAAGATGCTCAGGGATTGGATAGCATTATGATCGGTACAGATGGCTATGTAAATTTACCTTATGCAGGTAGCGTGAAATTAGCAGGTCTAACTATTGAAGAAGCCAAACAAGTATTGACAGCGAAATTTGGCAGATATATTAAAATACCAGATATGTCAATAATTGTTACTAATTATGGACCTAGAAAAGTACAGGTATTAGGAGAAGTGAATGCTCCAGGTACAGTGGAATTAGCTTCTGATGATATGAATGTATTAGCAGCTATCTCTAAAGCTGAATGGGTGACTACATATGGTCGTATCAAAAAAGTACAAGTCATTCGCATAGATGATGGTGTTATGTATGTAAAAGAAGCCAATATTAAAGATTATATAGAAAAACATGATATCAGTCAGAATTTTGCCCTAGAAGATGGAGATATCTTATATATTCCTAAATCCAATAAAATTGACTTCCATAAAGACGTATTACCACTTATCAATGTATATAGTACGTATAGAGCTTTGACTGATTAATTAGGAGTGAAATAATGGATATAAATAATGCAAATGATAATGATACAATTGATTTAAAAAAATTATTTTCTTTAATGATCGAAAAGAAAATGATAGTTATAGCGATAATAGTGCTTTGTACTATTATCGCTACTATAGTCGCTTTTGTCTTACCAAAATCTTATCAATCCACCACACTTGTGCGTGTAAAATCTGGAGGAAGTTCTGCTATGGCTGGTTATGCAGCTATGGCAGCTGGTTTTGGTATAGATATAGGGGGAGGAAGTTCCGGTTCACCTGAATCTTATATAGAACTTATGAAATCTCGTGAAGTTTTAGAGCCTATTATTGCTGAATTGGATTTACCTGATGAAGATAAAGAAAAATTAACAGCAGAAGGTTTTGCAAAGAAAAATTTAGAAGTTACTAATATTAAAAAGACAGATTTAATAACTATATCAGCTTATGGTAAAACTCCAGAAGAAGCACAGATGATCTCTCAAGGGGTAGCAGATAATTTCTTAGCATTGATGACTAAATTAAACAAAGAAGATAATTCTTCTGTGTTAAAATTTCTTGATGAACGCATAAAAATTGCGAAAGAAGAGATGGAAACAGCAGAGAATAAATTACAGGCATATCAGCAGGAACATAAAATTTATGCACCTGATGAACAATCTAAAGCTATTATTGCTAATTTAAATAATTATGATACAACTATTGCTCAGCTTCAAGCTCAAAGTGAAGGTGATAGCGCTAAACTTGCTGGTGTGACTAGTCAATTAGAACAGCAAAATGCATCTTTATTAGAATATAATGTATCTGATAATACAAATATCGGCAATATTCGTGAGTCTATAGTTAATAAACGTGTAGAACTTGTAGGACTTCAGCAACAATTCACTGATGAACATCCAGATGTGATTAAAGCCAAAGAAGAATTAAATAGCCTAGAAAAATCTTTATCTGATGAGATAGCAAAGGCTGTAAATTCTCAATCAGTAACTTTAAGCCCAGTGCAATCTAATCTTTTAAAGGATAAAATCAGTACAGAAGTGCAGATATCTGTAAATAATGCTTCTTTAGAAGCTTTGAAAGCAAAACAAGCAGAAGCTCAAGAAAGTATAGCTACATTATCTGCTGATAGTGTAGAATATATGCGTCTATCTCGTGAAGCGACTATCACAGGTCAAGTATATACTTCGCTTGTACAGAATTATGAACAGACTAGAATTCAAGAAGCAAAAGATTCTATGGATATTCAGATCATTGATGCAGCAGATTTGCCAAAAGAAGATATGCCAGCTAAGCCAAATAAAAAATTAATTGTAGTTATTGGTTTTGTCTTAGGTATAATGTTCAGCTTTGGTTATATTTTATATAATTATAGTAGAAGATATGGTTTATAATAGGAAATAAAAGTAAAAGGAGAAGTATAGATTTTAAGATAAATATAGCTTCTCCTTTTATACTATAAATAAAAATAAATGCAATGTAGGTGAATTTATTGGCACAAAATTATAAAACTAATCTAAAACAGAATATCCGCATAATTTGGTCCGGTATATCACTGATGGCAGATTATCTAGCGGTATTATTAGCAGAGATAATAGCTATATATTTTAGTGAAGAAAATCTTCGTTATATAGATTTATTTATCGTTATACCGTTTATTTATATAGCTTTTATCGCTGCTGCAAGGACTTATCGACGCATTATTCCTTTTTGGCAGAGGGTTGAGTCGCTTTTTTATAGTAGTATCTATAGTATTATAGCTATTTTATTATTCTTTTTTGTGCGCGCAAGTTCTACTGAACATAGTATAGCTTTTTTAGCTTTATTGTGGTTAGCTAGTTTTATTTGTTTAGTGATAATGCGTTATATTTTAAAACGTATTTTGGATGAACGTGAGATGTTTAAGATACCCTTATTAATTATTGGTGCACAAGAAGAAGCTTTAGCTTTTACGAGAAGTATAAATAATGATATAGGGATGAGTTCTTATAAAATAGTAGGTTTAATCAGTGATAAAACTCCTGTAAAAGGATTAGAAAATTATCCGCTATTAGGTGATTTTAAGGATATAGAAAATATAATCAAAACTACAGGGATAAATAATGTATTGATAGCTATTCCTTATTTAGAACAAGTAAAAATGCAAAATATTATTCATCGTGTACAGCCATTAGTAAAAAATATCTGTATCATTCCTAACCTTACAGCTATTCCTATGGGGGGAATAGATGTAGAAACATTTTTTACGGAAAAAATCATGCTTATTCGTGTGCGTAATAATTTAGAACGTAGATTTAATCGCATTATTAAATATTTATTTGATATGATATTGACTATAGTGGGAACAATTTGTATTTCTCCACTTTTAGTCATTATAGCTATATGGATATATAAAGATTCTCCTGGACCTGTGATATTTAAACATATGCGAGTGGGTAAAGATGGCAAGGAATTCCCTTGTTACAAATTTCGTTCTATGTGTGTAGATGCCAAAGAAAAATTAGAAGAATTATTGCAAAATGATCCTGAAGCAAGAGCAGAATGGGAACGAGATTTTAAATTAAAGCATGATCCTAGAATTACTAAATCAGGAGCTTTTTTGCGTAAGACTAGCCTTGATGAATTGCCACAGATCTTTAATGTATTAAAAGGTGAGATGAGTCTTGTAGGACCAAGACCTATAATTAAAGCAGAGATGCAGCGTTATGGTAATTATATTGATGATTATTTGATGGTGCGACCAGGAATTGCAGGAATGTGGCAATGTAGTGGTCGTAATGATATAGACTATACAGAGCGTGTGCATATGGATAGTTGGTATGTGCGTAATTGGTCTGTATGGCTTGATATAATGATTTTATGGAGAACATTTAAAGCAGTATTTGCCAAAAAAGGTGCATATTAAAATTGAGGATTAATAAATGAAAATTGTACATGTAGTAGAATGTTTTGCAGGTGGAGTATTTAGTTTTTTATATAATTTAGCTAATGAATTGGATAATGAGGAATATATAGTAATTTATGGTACTAATAGAAATAATACACCTAGTAGTTTTAGAGATAAATTTCCACCAAATACCAAATTTATACCATGGAAAAATGCTGGTAGAAGTTTAAATCCTTTAAAAGATATAAAAGCTTTATGGGAGTTATATACTATACTGAGAAAGATAGATAATATAGATATAATTCATTTACATTCTAGTAAAGCAGGTTTTCTTGGTCGTATAGTGAGTTTCTTATTGGGAAAATCAAAAAAAACGATATATACTCCACATGCGATATCTTTTTTGCGTTTAGATGTGAGTTCAAAAAAAAGAAAAATTTTTATTTGGATGGAAAAATTTGCTAGTTTTTTTGGTGGAAAAATAGTAGCTTGTTCTAAATCTGAAAAAGAAGCTATCGAAGAGCAAGGAATAAAAAATGTTACTTTTATTAATAATGGTATAAAACCATTAGAGATAGAAAAAAAAGTAAATACAAGTGATAAAATAATAATAATTTCTGTAGGTAGATTATCTATCCAAAAAAATCCTAAGCTTTTTAATGATATAGCATTGGAATTTATAGATAATCCTAATATTCAATTTATTTGGTGTGGCGATGGTGAATTAAAATCAGAATTAATTTCACCAAATATAAAATGTACAGGTTGGATAGAACGAAGGACATTAGAAAATTATTTAGCTAATGCAGATATATATTTATCTACTTCATTGTGGGAAGGATTGCCTTTGTCTGTATTAGAAGCTATGTCTATAGGTTTACCAGTTGTATTATCTGATTGTGTAGGAAATAAAGATTTAATAGAAAATAAAGATTTTTTATATCAAGATAAAAAAAATGCTGTAAAAATAATAAATTATTATATAAAAAATAAAAGATTATTAGCAGAACAAAGTTTAAAATCAAAAGAAGTATTTAATAAAAATTTCAAATTGGAAAATATGGCAGATTTGTATTATCAATTATATAGGAGTTTATATGTGTGAAGTATCTATAATAATGGGCATCTATAAGATGATAAAAAAGGAAAATTTGGTAAAATTAGCCATTGATTCTATTTTAAATCAAACTTATAAAGATTTTGAATTTATTATTTGTGATGATGGTTCTAATGATGGTACTTATGAAATGGTACAGGATTTAATAAAAAATGATAAAAGAGTAATTTTAATAAAAAATGATGAAAATAAGGGGCTGGCATATTCTCTAAATCATTGTTTAAGTATAGCAAAAGGTAAATACATTGCTCGTATGGATGCAGATGATATTTCTATGCCGGATAGATTAGAAAAACAAATAGGCTTTTTAAATGAACATTTAGAATATGCTATGGTAGGCTGTAATTTATTACTTATTAATGATAAAGGTATATGGGGAAAACGCATTTTAGCAAAAAAGCCTACAAAAAAATCTTTTTTATTTACATCACCGTATTGTCATCCTGCTATAGTTATGAGAAAAGAAGTTTTAGATAAGGTAAATAATTATAAAGTAGAAAAAATAACACGTAGAGCAGAAGATTATGATTTATTTATGAGAATATATGCTAATGGTTATAAAGGATATAATATGCAAGAATTTTTATATCAATTTAGAGAAGATAATGATGCATATAAAAGAAGAGCTTATAAATATAGATGGGATGAAGTACAAGTAAGATATAGAGGATTTAAAGTATTAGGTCTTATGCCTAAAGGATTTTTATATGTTATAAAACCATTAATTGTAGGTTTAATACCACAAAAACTTTTATCCAAGTTAAGAAAAATGAGACAGGAAAAATAAAATGAAAAACATTAAAAATTTGTTTGTATTATTTTTTTAGAAAATAGTAGAGCTGAACAAATTATACACAAATTAATGTCTATGTCTGTATTAGATAAAAATATTGTTTTCTGTGAAATTTTTTATATTAATAATGGTGTTTATTGGGAGTTATTATTTAGTGGAAATCTTATAAATAGTTAATTATTAAAAATATATATAGAGCTTCTAAAGATATGAATAGTATAATAGGTTTAATATAATTAATGCCAATATATTTTTGTATTAATAGGGAATGAGTAATAAGTTGGATATATAGTATATTGAATAATAAAAATAGAAGAAAAGATAGAAAAAGATAACTTTTTAGGCTTTAAAGAAAATCCATATAAATATTTAAATCAAGTAGATGTATGTGGGTAAGGTTCTGTCCAGATGGAGCAAAAGAGATATTTGATAATGGTAAATAGGGTTTATTGATAAAAATGAATGATGTTAAAATTTAGGCAGATGCTATTGAAAAATATTAAATGACAGATATTTACAGAGAGAATATAAAATAAAAAGTAGAAAATATATAAATAGATTTGATGATAAGTATATTACTAATTTATTTGAAAAATTAGCAAAAAAAGTGATAAAATAAATATAATATCTTTAAATCTAGGAGAATTTATATGGAAGATTTAGAAAAAATAAGAATGTTTTTAGAGATTTAGAATCTTAAGCCAAAAGGTACATGTTTTTTTAAAAATAATTTTGGAAAAAATAATTAATAAAAAAGAAATAAATTTATCAATTATAATATCTTGCTATAATGTAGAAAAGAATATCAAAGAATATATAGAGTCTGTATTGAATCAAAAGACTAAATTTGAAGTAATATTAATAAATGAGGTCTCTCAAGATAATATATTAAATATTAAAAAAATATGGAGATAAAAATGTAGTATTAATAGATTAAAAAAATAAAGGATTTTCAGGTACTAGAAATATAGAATTGCAATATGTGCAAGGTGAGTATTTAATGTTTGCAGATTTTGATGATAGATTGTCTAAAGGTGCAATTGAAAATCTTTTATTGATAGCATATAAAGAAAACTACGAAATAGTTGAAGGAAGATATTTTAGTATATTCAAGAGTTAATAAGGCTAAAATAATAAATGATATTGTTTATGAATATAGCACATATTGTAAGAAAAAATAAAAAATCAATAGATTCCATGTGGATAACAGAATTAATGATAGATATTTTAGAGAAATTTAATATAGAAATATCAAAAGAATTATATGAATTTATTATAAAACAATGTTTAATGAATTATCGGAGAGTATTTTTTTTAATAATAAAATACGAAAATATGTATGCTTATATCAGTATTATATAATAGAATGATTGAAAGATTATAATATTAAAGATAAAAATTTAAGTATTATAAAATATTTAATGCTTAATAAAAACATA
>UMCX01042981.1_pt1 | contig 10590 bp, 10 predicted proteins | sample 1964341 | NCBI WGS metagenome assembly UMCX01 (sample SAMEA4835979, study PRJEB28245) | human gut metagenome | biome: gut microbiome; material: fecal sample | place: Denmark | collected 2008
CGCCGCGGCGCTGAAGGCCGACGAGCTCATCATTTATACCGATGTGGACGGCATTTTTTCATCTGACCCGCGCATCTGCAAGAACGCTGTGCGGCGCGAGGTGATCTCGTATGACGACATGCTGCTGCTCGCACAGAAAGGCGCACAGGTGCTGCATGACCGCAGCGTCGCGCTTGCGCAGGCGGGCGGCGTTCCCATCACCGTGCGGTCGTGCAGGGAAGGGGGCAATGGCAGCATCGTTTGCGAAACGGATGAAGACGCAAGCGTCGTCGGCGTGACGCAGAAAAAGAGCGGGCGGAGCCGCCTTGCGGCCATCACGGCGGTCGGCGGCGCGCTGCCGAGCATCGAGAAAGAGAAGATAGCCGTCACGGCGCTCGAACGGGCGGAGATCACCGTCTTCGCCGTTGCGGCGGGGGAGCGGTTTATGAGCTTTTACGTCCTGCGCGACGACGCAGAGCGCGCCTTGCAGCTCGTGCACGACGCGCTGATCGCCGCGAAAGAATGAAAAAAGACCCGTTGGAGCATCCAACGGGTCTTGCCTTTTGCAAGCTGCTTATTCTTCGGCGTAGCGCTTTTTCGCCTTTTCGATCTTGGTCGAATAGCGGTCCCCTTCAGAGAAGATGCAGCCGCAGTATTTCTGCATGTAGAGGCCCATCTCGCGCGCCTTGGCCTGCCCCTCGCGAAAACCGGGGCGGAAGTCACGGTAGTAGAATTCGACGCCGTACTTCTTGCCCATCGTCTCGCCCACGGCCTTTAAGAGCTCGTGGTTCTGATACGGAGAGATGAGCAGGGACGATGTGAACGCGTCGTAGCCGTGGTCGGCGGCGTATTTGGCCGCCGTGCCGAGGCGGATGGTGTAGCAGTGCGCGCAGCGGTGGTCGATATCCGCACTCACGGCGCGGACAAAGTCGCGCAGGCCGTAATCCTCTAAAATATGCACTTCTACATGCTCTTTTTCCCCGTATTCGAGCAGCGTGCGGCGGCGCGCGTCATACTCCGTCCAGGGGTGAATGTTCGGGTTGAACCAGAGTGACGTGGGCTCGATCCCGTCGGCGCGCAGCGTGTCCACGCAGTAGACCGAGCAGGGGGCGCAGCAGGAGTGCAGCAGCAGTTTATCCATCAAAAAAGACCAGCTTTCCTTGTGTCGTTTCTGCCAGCATACCACAAGCGCGCGGCAAAGTCCACGGGAAAAGAAAATTAAGCAAATGGCGCAGGATCGTTCACGATTTATACATTGACTATTCAATCGAATGCGTAGTATAATACATTGATTATTATGAACAAGTATGCCCATGCGGCAAAGGAGAAAATGTATGTGGATCGCGGACGGTTGGGAAGATTATGAGCTGCTGGACTGTGGCGGCGGAGAAAAGCTCGAACGCTGGGGAAAGCAAATTCTGGTGCGGCCTGACCCTCAGGCGATCTGGGAGACGCCGCGCACGAACCGCGGCTGGCGCAACGCGCAGGGCCGCTATTACCGTTCGTCCTCGGGCGGCGGACATTGGGACAAGGAGAAGCTGCCCGAGAGCTGGACGGTAAATTACAAGGATCTCAAATTCCAGGTCAAGCCCATGAATTTTAAGCACACGGGCCTGTTCCCCGAGCAGGCCGTCAACTGGGATTTTGCGCGCGAGAAGATCAAAAACGCGGGCCGGCCCATCCGCGTGCTGAACCTCTTCGCCTACACCGGCGGCGCGACGGTCGCGTGTGCGGCGGCAGGCGCTCAGGTCTGCCACGTGGATGCGGCAAAGGGCATGGTCAACTGGGCGCGCGAGAACGCGCGTGTCAGCGGCCTTTCCGATGCGCCGGTGCGCTGGATCATCGACGACTGCGCGAAATTTGTCGAGCGTGAGATCCGCCGCGGCAAGGTGTATGACGCCATCATCATGGACCCGCCGAGCTACGGCCGCGGCCCCGGAGGAGAGGTCTGGAAGTTGGAGGACAATCTTTTCCCGTTCGTGAAGCTCTGCGCACAGGTCTTATCGGACAAGCCACTTTTTGTCATCATCAACTCGTATACGACGGGGCTCGCTCCCTCGGTGCTCGGCTACATGCTGCACCTGCTCGTTGCGGAAAAGTACGGCGGCAAGGTCACGTGGGACGAGCTGGGCCTGCCCGTGACGGAGACGGGGCTCGCGCTGCCCTGCGGCGCGACGGGCCGCTGGTTCTCGGAATAAAGGAATCCGCCGCTTTGCGGCGATGAATCCCCGAAGGCTCTTTCGGGATAACGATTAAGGAACGCAACTTTTATGGAAATGATCAAGACCCAAGACCTGGCCTTCACCTATCCGGGCACGGAAGACCAGGTGAACACCCGCGCGCTGCGCGGGGTGGATGTGACCATCGAGCGCGGCAGCTTTGTCGTGATCCTCGGCCACAACGGCAGCGGAAAATCGACGCTTGCCAAGACCTTCAACGCAGTCCTGCTGCCAAGCGGCGGCAAGGTCTATGTCGAGGGCATGGACACGATGGACGAATCGCTCCTGCTTGAAATTCGCAGGCGCGTGGGCATGGTGTTCCAGAATCCGGACAACCAGATCGTGGCGAATGTCGTCGAAGAGGATGTCGCGTTCGCTCCCGAGAATTTGGGCGTGCCGAGCGCCGAGATCAGAAAGCGCGTAGACGACGCGCTCGAGGCCGTCGGCATGACGCAGTTCGTCAAGCACGCGCCGCATCTGCTCTCCGGCGGACAGAAGCAGCGCATCGCCATCGCGGGTGTGCTGGCGATGAAGCCCGAGTGCATCGTGCTCGACGAGGCGACCGCCATGCTCGACCCCATCGGCCGGCGCGAGGTGCTCGCGGCCGTCGAAAAGCTCAACCGCGAGCAGGGCATCACGGTCGTCCTCATCACCCACCACATGAACGAAGCCGAGCACGCCGACCGCGTCATCGTGATGAACGACGGCCTTGTCGTCATGGACGGCAAGCCGCGCGAGGTCTTCACCCGCAAAAAAGAGCTGGAGGACATCGGCCTTGCCGTGCCGGACACGGTCTCGCTGCTCTTTTCCCTGCGCGAGGCGGGGATGGACGTCCCCGTGGACGCCATCACCGTAGAGGAATGCGCAGACGTCATTGCGAAAAATTTTACCTAAGAGGACTGTAACCTTGGAAGAGATCATTCGTGTAGAAAACCTGACGCACACCTACGGGGAGGGCACGCCGTTCTGCCGCAGTGCGGTGCAGGATATGTCGCTCGCGATCTATCGCGGCGAATTTTTGGGTATCATCGGCCACACGGGCAGCGGCAAGTCGACGCTGATCCAGCACTTGAACGGCTTGCTCAAACCGACCTCCGGCCGCATTTTGCTTGGCGGGGAGGACATCTGGGCCGACCCAAAGAAGATTCGGAATGTGAGATTCCGTGTGGGCCTCGTGTTCCAGTATCCGGAATACCAGCTTTTTGAAGAGACTGTTTACCGCGATATCGCGTTCGGCCCGACGAACATGGGCTTATCCAAAGACGAGATCGACCGCCGCGTGCGTGAATCCGCGCACTTTGCGGGGCTTACCGACGATCTGCTGGAAAAATCGCCGTTCGCCCTCTCCGGCGGACAGAAGCGCCGCGTCGCCATCGCGGGCGTTATTGCGATGGAGCCCGAGGTGCTCGTGCTCGACGAGCCGAGCGCGGGCCTTGACCCGCAGGGCAGGGAAGAGCTGCTTTCAAACATCCGCGAATTCCACCGCGCGCGCGGCACGACCGTTGTGCTCGTGAGCCACAGCATGGAGGAGATCGCGAAAAACGTCGACCGCATCGTTGTCCTGTCGGACAGCCACGTGCTCATGAGCGGCACGCCGCGCGAGGTCTTCGCCCGCGGCGACGAGCTGATGACCGCGGGCCTCGACGTGCCGCAGGTCACGCGCGTCGCGATGGCGCTGCGCGATAAAGGCATTGCCATCAACCCCGCCGTTTACACCGTCGATGAGCTCAGCAAAGAGCTTGTCGCGCTCAAGAGAGGGGGCGGCAAAAAATGCTGAAGGATATCACGCTCGGCCAGTTTTTCCCGGGCGACACGCTCGCCCATAAGCTCGACCCGCGCACAAAGCTCCTCGTCACGGTGTTTTACGTCGTGGCGCTCTTTACGGCGAAGAGCTACATTGCCTACGGTGTTCTCATTCTGACGCTGATCGTCGCCGTGCGCATCTCGCGCGTGGGCGCGAAGGCGCTTTTCAAGGGATTAAAGCCGGTGCTGTTCATTATCGCGTTCACGGCGCTTTTGAACCTCTTTTACACCCCCGGCACGGAGCTGTGCCATTTCTGGATCTTCCGCATTACGATCGAGGGCGTGCGCGCCGCCATCACGATGATGCTGCGCATCACGCTTTTGATTATGGGAACGTTCCTGCTCACGTATACGACCTCTCCCATCCGCCTGACGGACGGTCTGGAGAGCCTGCTGGGCCCGCTCAAGAAGATCAAGGTCCCTGTGCATGAGCTCGCGATGATGATGTCGATCGCGCTTCGCTTCATCCCGACGCTCATCGAAGAGACGGATAAGATCATGTCCGCGCAGAAGGCGCGCGGCGCCGACTTTGAGACCGGAAGCCTTATGCAGCGCGCCAAGGCGCTCGTGCCGCTGCTTGTGCCGCTGTTTGTCAGCGCGTTCCGCCGCGCCGACGAGCTGGCGACGGCCATGGAATGCCGCTGCTACCACGGCGACGAAGGCCGCACGAAGCTCAATGTGCTGCACTACCAGACGCGCGACTATCTGGTGCTCGGCTATTATGCCGTGCTCGTGGCCGCGGTCATCGCGCTGCGATAAGAAGAAAGGACGCTTTTATGCGAAACATCGCCCTCAAGCTCATGTATAACGGCACGGCCTATCACGGTTGGCAGGTGCAGAAGACGGTCTCAAGCGTCTGCGAGACGATGGAAAAGGGCCTCTCAAAGGTCTGCGGCGGGAACGTCAAGCTCGTCGGCTGCGGCCGCACGGACGCGGGCGTGCACGCCGAGCGCTACATCGCCAATTTCCACACCGAGTCGTGCATTCCGGTCGAGTGCCTGCCGTTTGCCATCAACACGCACACGCCGGAGGATATCGTCGTGCGCGAGGCGCTTGAGGTGGCGGAGGATTTCAACGCGATCCTCTCGTGTCAAAAAAAGGAATACACCTACCGCATCTATAATTCCCGCATCAAAAACCCGTTCTATGTCAACAGGGCGTACTTTTACCCCAAGCACCTCGACGAAGAGGTGATGGACCGCGCGGCGCGCGCCTTTGAGGGCACGCACGATTTCCGCGCCGTCCGCTCTGTCGGCACGGAGACGAAGACCACCGTGCGCACCGTGCACTACTGCCGCGTGTCGCGCTCGGGTGATCTTTTGGAACTCAAGGTCTGCGCGGACGGGTTCCTGTATAACATGGTACGGGCGATCACCGGCACGGTGCTCTACGCCGCCGAGGGGAAGCTCATGCCAGAGGACATCCCCGAGATCCTGGCCTCCGGCGACCGCTCGCTCGCCGGCCCCACGGTGCCGCCGGGCGGACTGTACATGACGAGACTTTGGTATGAGGATGAACGGCTCAATGAATGATCTCAAAGAGGAAAAGGGAACACGCGAGGAGCTGAGGCGCTCGCAGGCGGCCCCGCGCCGCTCCGGCGGCGGGCTCAAGCGGGCGCTGATGGTGATTCTGGCGCTTGTGGTCGTGCTGGCCGTGGTCGTCGCCGCGGCGTGGAAGGACCTGAGCAGCCTTGACAGTGTGCGCCGCCTTTTCTCCTACAATAAGGTCACGCAGGATGAGCAGGGCAAGGTGGAGATGTACTCGTTCAGCAACGACCGCAGCAACACCTTTGCGCTGCTCGGCGACCATCTGATCGTCGCTTCGACGACGGGCGTGTCGATCTACAGCAGCAGCGGCAGCGTGGTGGACAGCATGAGTGTGAAGCTCACGAATCCCGCCATCGCTGTCGGCGGCCAGACCGCCGCGGTCTATGATATCGGCGGGCAGACGCTTCTTATTTACTCTGCAAGCGGCCTTGTGCGCGATATGAGCGGCGAGTGCAGCGGCAATATTTTGTCGGTCAGCGTCAATTCCTCGGACTATCTGGCGCTCAACGCCGAAAAGAGCGGCTACAAGTCCGCTGTTACGGTGTACGACGCTTCGGGCGAGAAGACGTTTGCCTTCAACTCCTCGGAGCACTATGTTATCGACGCGGTCGTCATGCGCGACTGCAAGCGCATGGCGGCGGTGACGCTCGGCGAGTCGGACGGCATATTCGCCGACACGGTGAGCATCTATTCCCTCGGCAGCGATAAGGCGGACTCGGTCAACACACTCACGGGCTCACTCCTGCTATCGCTCGACAGCGTGGCCGGTACGCTCTCGTGCCTGACGGACGAGAGCTTGACGCTCTTTTCATCGGACGGTACGCTTTCCGGCAGCTATCGCTACGAATACCCGTATCTGCGCGGTTCGAGCATGGGCGGCGACAACTACGCGGCGCTGCTGCTGAGCCGCTACCGCTCGGGCAGCACCTTGAAGCTCGTGACTGTCTCGTCCGACGGTACAGAGATGGCAAGTCTCGACAGCAGCCAGGAGGTCCTGTCCATGTCCGCGGCGGGGAAGTATATCGCCGTGCTGTACAGCGACAGTCTGGTGCTCTACACGCCGCAGCTGCAGGAATACGCGCGGCTGGACGGCACGGAGTACGCGCGCTCTGTCATCATGCGCGAGGATGGTACGGCGGTGCTGATCGGCTCGTCGTCCGCCTGGCTTTATATTCCGTAATTTCTGTAAAACGCTAAAAATGTTACAATTTATGACTTGAAAGGAGCGCGGGAAACGTGAATAATGGTCTTATGATCGATGCAGTCTTCGCGCTCGTGCTCATTTTAAGCGTCGTGTTCGGCGCCAAGCGGGGGCTGTTCCGCAGCTTTATGGCGCTGGCGGCGATCGTGCTCGCGCTGATCGGCGCGTCGCTTCTGACCGACGTTTTAACCGAACCCGTGACCGACATGCTGATGCCGCGCCTTGAAAAGAGCGTGGAGGAGTGGTTTGATACCGAATCGCAGACACCGCAGGGGGATGTCCCGCAGATCGAGGGGGAGACCCCGGCGGAGAGCGACGCCTCGGGTGAAACGCCAAACGGCGACGCCGCGCAGGACGCGGAAAACGTTCGGCAGGACGATTCGCCGCTCGCGGTGACAGGCCTTCTCAAAAAGCTGCTGCGCTTCGATTTCGACGGCGCGGTGCGTCAGTCGCTTCGAAATGCCGCGCGCGACGCAGCGCTTGCCGCCGTAAGGACGCTGCTCGGCAGCGTGGTGAGGACACTCGTGTTCGTGCTGTGCTTTTTGGTGCTCACGCTGCTGCTCCGCTTAGTGACAGGCGGCATTGACAAGGTGTTAGACTTGCCAGTGCTGAACGCGCTCAACACCATCGGCGGCGGCGCGCTGGGCCTGATCGAGGGCGCACTTTTGCTGTTTCTCGTCTGCGATGTCGCACCGAAGCTCGGCGTCAAGGCCTTTGCCGACTACGAGGGCACGTATCTGTTATTGTTTTTTATGAGTCATACTCCGCGCGGGCTTGTCGCCGCGCTGTTACCCTGATCTTTACCCCAAGGAGGAAATACTATGCAGCCGCAACTTTGTTCCAGATGTAAAAAGAATATCGCCGTTGTGTTCATCACCCGTCAGGAAAACGGGCAGAACGTCAACGAAGGACTTTGCCTCAAGTGCGCGAAAAATCTCGGACTGCCGCAGGTGGACGAGATGATGCGCCGCATGGGCATCACGGATGAGGACCTTGACAATATCTCCAATGAAATGATGGGCGCCTTCGGCGGCGTGGAAAACCTCGAAGGTCTGACCGACGCCGACGATCCGGACGCCGATAACGAGGACGAGGACGGCAAGACCGCCACATTCCCGTTCCTGAGCCGCTTTTTCGGCGGAAATCCCGCTGCGAGCGACGCACAAAATGGCAACGAGGCCGAGCAGACGCAGAGCCCGCGCAGCAACAAGAAGGTCGAAAAGGGGAGCAAGCACAAATTCCTCGACTCCTACTGCATCAATCTCTCCCAGCGTGCACGCGACGGCAAGCTCGACGCGGTCGTCGGCCGCGAGGAGGAGATCGAACGCGTCATCCAGATTTTGAACCGCCGCCAGAAGAACAACCCCTGCCTGATCGGTGAGCCGGGCGTCGGCAAGACGGCCATTGCCGAGGGCCTCGCCCAGCGCATCGTCGCGGGCGACGTGCCGTTCAAGCTGAGAAGCAAGGAGGTCTATCTTCTTGACCTCACCGCGCTCGTCGCGGGCACGCAGTTCCGCGGCCAGTTCGAGAGCCGCATGAAGGGCCTCATCGAGGAGATCCGCAAGATTGGCAACGTCATCCTTGTCATCGACGAAGTGCACAACATCGTCGGCGCGGGCGACGCCGAGGGCAGTATGAACGCCGCCAACATCTTGAAGCCTGCGCTCTCCCGAGGCGAAATTCAGGTCATCGGCGCGACGACGTTCACCGAGTATCGCAAGCACATTGAAAAGGACACCGCGCTCGAGCGCCGCTTCCAGCCGGTCACGGTCAACGAGCCGAACATGGAGGACACGCTCAAGATTTTGAAGGGCATCGCTCACTACTATGAGCAGTTCCACGGCGTCAAAATTCCCGAGGGTATTCTGCGTCAGGCAGTGCTGCTATCCGAGCGCTACATCACCGACCGTTTCCTGCCCGACAAGGCCATCGACCTCATCGACGAGGCGTGCTCGGACCTCAACCTGCACGACAAGAACATCAACCGCCGCATGGAGCTGCGCCGCGAGATCGAGGATTACGACAAGGAGCGCGAGCTTTTGCAGGGCGCAGAAGAACCCGACTTCGAGCGGCTGGCCGAGCTCAAGAGCCTTACCATCAAGGCGCAGACCGAGCTCGATGCGCTCTGCGCACAGGGCGACCCGCAGCTCACGATGGATAACCTCGCCCGTGTGATCGAGCTCTGGACGAAGATTCCCGCCTCGCGTATCCGTGAAGACGAGTTCCGCCGTCTGAGCGAGCTTGACAAGCGCTTAAAAGAGCACATTGTCGGTCAGGACGAGGCTGTCGAGGCTGTCGCTGCGGCGATACGCCGCAACCGCGTGGGCATCTCGCCCAAGCATAAGCCGGTGAGCTTCATCTTTGTCGGCCCCACGGGCGTTGGCAAGACCGAGCTTGTCAAGCAGTTGGCGCAGGACCTCTTCAACTCGCCCGATGCGCTGATCCGCCTCGACATGTCCGAGTTTATGGAAAAGCACTCGGTCTCCCGCATCGTCGGCTCGCCTCCGGGCTATGTCGGCTATGACGAGGCCGGCCAACTGACCGAAAAGATTCGCCGCAAGCCCTACGCCGTCATCCTTTTCGACGAGATCGAAAAGGCGCATCCCGACGTGATGAACGTTCTGCTGCAAATTCTCGACGACGGCGAGATCACCGACTCCCACGGCCGCAAGGTCAACTTTGAAAACACCGTCATCGTGATGACGTCCAACGCGGGCAGCGAACGCAAGGAGGGCACCGTTGGCTTTGGCCACACGGTGAACGAGCAGAACCGCGACCGCGCTATGAAGGCGCTCGGCGAGTTCCTGCGCCCCGAATTCCTGAACCGTGTGGACGAGGTCATCTGCTTCAACCGCCTTGACGAGAAGAACTTCGCCGGCATCGCCCACATCATGCTCGATGAGCTGCAAAAGAGCCTTGAGGACAAGGGTCTGCACTTTACGTGGGACGAGGATGTTGAGGACTACCTCGTCAAGAAGTCCTACTCCGCGACCTACGGCGCGCGCAATCTGCGCCGCACCATTCAGAAAGAGCTCGAAGACGTCATGGCCGCGCAGATCATCGACTCCTACGAGCACCCCGTCACGCAGATCCATGCGTCGATGGAGGACGGCAAGCTCGTCGTCCGCAGCCTGTAAAAGAAAGGGGAGGGAGACCATGTTCCATCTGTTCCGCAAGGACATTGAAAAGCACTGCGCCTACTGCAAGAGCGGATCTGTCATCAACGAAGGGCAGGTCATCTGCTCCCGCCGCGGCGTGGTCGACTCTGCTGACCACTGCCGTCACTTTTGCTATGATCCGCTCAAACGTGTGCCGCCGAGACCCGCCACGCTGCGCGATCAGTATACTTCCGAGGATTTTTCCCTGTAAGGCCGGGCAGCGCCCCGAACAATAAAGAAAGAAGGCCGATTCCCATGAACATTTCTCAGGTTTACGCAGTCTATTTCAGCGCCACCGGCAACACCAGAAAGGTGACCACCACGCTTGCAAATGCCCTTGCCGTCAGCTTCGACGTGCCGCTCGAGGTGCGCGATTTCACGTTGCCCGCTGCGCGCGAGGAAGCGTATGAGTTTGCCGCGGGCGACCTTGTCGTATTCGGTATGCCAACCTACGCGGGCAAGCTGCCGAATAAGCTGCTCGAGTTTGTGAAGTCCGGCTTTCACGGAAACGGCGCGCTGGCTGTACCGGTCGTGACGTTCGGCAACCGCAGCTTTGATAATTCCCTTGCCGAGCTCTGCGCCTGCCTCGAAGGGGACGGCTTCCATACCATCGGCGCGGGCGCGTTTGCCTGCCGTCACGCCTTTACCGACGCGCTTGCCAACGGCAGACCCGATTCCGACGA
>UMCX01051369.1_pt1 | contig 10549 bp, 7 predicted proteins | sample 1964341 | NCBI WGS metagenome assembly UMCX01 (sample SAMEA4835979, study PRJEB28245) | human gut metagenome | biome: gut microbiome; material: fecal sample | place: Denmark | collected 2008
GCGCCGGGCCGACGCCGCGGCCGAAGTCCTTATAGATGGTCTCGCCGTCTTTTTGCAGGACGAGCGTATAGGTGCCGTTTTCAAACAGCGCGGACAGATTTTCCAGCTTCATTCCGGCCGCATCCCCCTCGGCAGTTGTTTTTCGTTCTGGATCATGACCAGCGACAGCAGCAGCGCGATCACCATCACACCCACGGCGATCAGGTAGAACGGCTGGTTGGCGATATCGGCGATCGAATACCCGCTCGTCCCGTCAGAGACGGCATAGCCGACGATCAGCAGCACCAGCGCCGCGCCGAAGCAGAGATTGCGGATGATCCCGAGCAGCTTGTTGCGGGCAAGCAGGAACCCGTAAAACGCCTCCGGCGCGTCGAACTGCGCCCCGGCCCTCCAGGGCGTGAACAGGCGGCAGAAAAATTCCTTCATGCAGACAGCCTCCTTTTTTCTGATAAAAGTATAGCAGGAACTGCCGAAAAATGCAACGCGGACGGCGAGCCTGCGCTTCCGAAAAGAATCAATAAAAAAATATTGATTCCCTCTTGCTTTTTCCTGTGCCAGGCAATACAATAGGCTCGAAGGAGCGAAAACGAAGGACAGGAAGATGTGAGCCTGTCAATTTAACGCCGAGAGCATGCGTACCCGAACGTTGCATGAGTAGAAATGACGCGTCAAGTACCGGTTGGATGGGAGGTTGCCGCCGGGCGAAGGAGTTTCTCCGCGGTGTCATTTCGCATCCGCTATAGCAAACTGAAATTGTACTGCAGTTTCTTTCTTGTTTGAAAGTCTATTTTGTACGAACCTCCTCCCATTGAAACAATAGGAGGCTTTTTTATGTCCAAAAACATGTCTACCGCCGCTGCGCAGACCGCGCCGCGCCATGGTCTGCAGAACGTCCGGACGCTGGTGTCCTGCGCGCTGCTGGCCGCCGTATCCGTCGTTCTGGCCCGGTTCATCATCCCGATGCCCAATGAGACGACCCGTTTTTCGCTCGAAGCCGTGCCGATCTTCCTGGCCGGTATGCTCTTTGGCCCGCTGCCCGGCGCGCTGGTCGGGTTCGTGGCCGATTTTGTCGGGTGTCTGTTCTCCGGCTACGGGTATAACCCGATGTTCTGCGTGCCGCCCATTCTCTATGGTCTGGCCGCCGGTCTGTTCCAGCCGATGCTCGTCAAAAAGACGTCCGTCTGGACGATCGCGCTGGCGTTCCTGCCCGCCATCACGCTGGGCTCGATCCTGTGGCAGAGCTTCGCGCTGGCCTTTGTCTACGGCGGCGACGCGAAGACGGCGTTCTTCCTCACGAAGCTCGCGTCCCGGTCGATCCAGTTAGGCGTCACGTTCGTGATCGACGCCGCGGTGGTATGGCTGCTGTATAGATCCAAGGTATTCACCGCCGCTAAGCTCTGGCCGCCGGTCAAATACGAAAAGAAATCCGAAACATAAAGAAGGGATCCATCATGACGCTTGACGAAGCGCTGTATTATATCCATTCCGTCTGCTGGAAGGGCAGTGTCCCCGGTCTCGAGCGCATCAGCGCGCTTCTGGACAAAATGGGCCACCCCGAGCGGAAGCTGAAATTCATCCACGTGACCGGCACGAACGGCAAGGGTTCGACCTGCGCGATGCTGGCCAGCATGTTCACAAAGGCCGGATACAAGACGGGCCTGTACACCAGCCCCTTCCTCATCCGGTTCAACGAGCGCATCCAGATCGATGGCGCGCAGATCTCCGACGAGGAGATCTGCCGCATCACGGAGTACATCAAGCCCCTGGCCGACTCGATCTTCGAGCAGCCGACGGAGTTTGAGATGGTCACGGCGCTGGGCTTTGAATATTTCGCCCGCCAGGGCTGCGATCTGGTCGTGTGCGAGGTCGGCATGGGCGGCGAATTTGACGCGACGAACGTCATCCTGCCGCCGGAGGCCGCCGTCATCTGCAACATCGGCCTCGACCATACCGAGGTGCTGGGCGACACGCTGGAGAAGATCGCCGCGACGAAGTCCGGCATCATCAAGCCCGGCTGCGACGCCGTCATCTACCGTGAGCAGCCCTCCGTCGAGGCCGTCATCGAAGATCGCTGCAAGGCGGTCGGCGCGAAGCTCCACAAGGCGGACTTCGCCGACATCCATCTTCTTTCCCACGACCTGACCGGTCAGGTCTTCGACTGGGAGCGCTTCAAGCGTCTGAAGCTGCCGCTGCTCGGCGACCACCAGCTGCACAACGCGGCCGTCGCCCTGACGACCGCCACCGTCATGCAGCAGCGCGGCTGGAAGCTGACCGACGACGACATCCGCGAGGGTCTGGCCAGTGTCCGCTGGCCCGGCCGGTTCGACGTGCGGCGGAGCGATCCGCTCTTTATCATCGACGGCGGGCACAACCCGCAGTGCATCCAGGCGCTCGTCAAGAACATCCAGGATTATCTGCCCGGCCGCCCGCTCACGATCCTCACCGGCGTGCTGGCCGATAAGGATTACAACTGCATGTACCGCAATGTCGAGCCCTACGCGAAGGAGTTCATCACCATCACGCCGGGCAACCCGCGGGCGCTGAACGCGCACGATCTGGCGGCCTATCTGTCCCAGTTCGGCAAGCCCGTCACGGCCTGCGACCAGGTCGCCGACGGCGTCCGCCTGGCCGTCGAACACGCAGGCAAAGACGGCGTTGTGCTCTGCTACGGCTCCCTCTACATGATCGGCGAGATCGAAGCAGGACTTGCACAACTGTAAACAATGCCGCCCTGACGCGAAGCGTCAGGGCGGCAGGTAATAGTGAAGCGTGAAGAAGTGTGGTGTGCCGCGGAGCGGTACAATTGAAATCGCTGGCGCAGCCAGCACCGCACCTATTCACTCTTCACTTTTCCTTTTTCCCGCAAACAAAAGAAACCCCGCAAACAAGTGACCGGCTTGTCTGCGGGGAATTCTTTATCAATATGAGGGGAAAATGAAAAAGTGTATATCGCTTCTTGCAAGATTATGATACCAAGGGTTTATTAAAAAACTTAGGGGCTAATTTTTAAATAAGTATGAAATCCCGTTTTTCTTTTTTCGACCAAACGTTTACAAAAATATCACAATTTTCGCCCCCTCCCCCTCTTGACAAACTCCGGGGAGAGGTCTATGATGAAGCCAAAATAAATTAGCACTCGTGAACGTAGAGTGCTAACCCCTGAAACAGAGGTGTTACCATGAACGCACAGAACTATACCCAGAAATCTCTGGAGGCCATTCAGGCCGCCCAGAAGCTGACCATTGAAAACCAGAACCAGCAGATCGAGCAGATCCACCTGCTCGCCGCCCTGCTGCGGCAGGAAAACGGCCTTGTGCCGCAGCTGCTGAAAAAGATGGGCCTCACGCCCGAAAGTCTCGAAGCCGCCGTCGACGCGGAGCTGAACAAGCTCCCGCGCGTGACCGGCTCCGGCCGCGAGGCCGACAAGTACTACGTCGCCCGCGCGGTGGATACCGCCCTCAACCAGGCCGAGGACATCGCAAAGCAGATGAAGGACGAATACGTCTCCGTCGAGCACCTGTTCCTCTCGCTGATCGAAAACGCGGACGACACGCTCAAGTCCCTCTTCCGCACCTATCAGATCACAAAGGAACGCTGCCTGCAGGCGCTGCAGTCGGTCCGCGGCAACCAGCGCGTGACCTCCGACACGCCGGAGGATACGTATGAGGCGCTTGCCAAATACGGCACGGATCTCGTCAGGCGCGCAAGAGAGCAGAAGATGGACCCCGTCATCGGCCGTGACGACGAGATCCGCAACGTCATCCGCATCCTCTCCCGCAAGACCAAGAATAACCCCGTGCTCATCGGCGAGCCGGGCGTCGGCAAGACGGCCATCGTCGAGGGTCTGGCGCAGCGGATCGTGGCGAACGAGGTCCCGAAGTCGCTGCAGGACAAGACGATCTTCTCGCTCGATATGGGTGCGCTGATCGCGGGCGCAAAATACCGCGGCGAGTTTGAGGAACGGCTGAAGGCCGTGCTGGCCGAGGTCAAGAAGTCCGAAGGCCGCATCATCCTGTTCATCGACGAGCTGCACACCATCGTGGGCGCCGGCAAGACCGAAGGCTCGATGGACGCAGGCAACCTCCTGAAGCCGATGCTCGCGCGCGGCGAGCTGCACTGCATCGGCGCGACCACGCTCGACGAATACCGCCAGTATATCGAAAAGGATCCCGCGCTCGAGCGCCGGTTCCAGACCGTTCTGGTGCAGGAGCCGACGGTGGAGGATACCATCGCCATCCTGCGTGGTCTGGAATCCCGCTACGAGGTCTTCCACGGCGTCAAGATCACCGACAACGCCATCATCGCCGCCGCCACGCTCAGTAACCGCTATATCACCGACCGGTTCCTGCCCGACAAGGCCATCGACCTCATCGACGAGGCCTGCGCCATGATCCGCACCGAGATGGACTCCATGCCGACCGAGCTGGACGTCATCAACCGCAAGATCATCCAGATGCAGATCGAGGAGGCCGCGCTCAAGAACGAAGACGACGAGCTCTCCAAGGCAAGACTTGCCGAGCTGCAGAAGGAGCTGGCCGAGCAGCGCGAGACCTTCAACGCCATGAAGGCCAAATGGGAAAACGAAAAGAACGCCATCGGCCGCGTGCAGCAGCTGCGTGAGAAGATCGAGCAGCTGAACCGCGACATCGAAGCCGCCGAGCAGAGCTACGACCTCGAAAAGGCCGCGAAGCTCAAATACGGCGACCTGCCCGAGGCGAAAAAGCAGCTCGAGCAGGAGGAAAAGCTGGCGCAGAACGGCAAGGAGACGAGTCTGCTCCGCAACAAAGTCACAGAGGAGGAGATCGCCAAGATCATCGAGCGCTGGACCGGCATCCCCACTGCCCGCCTCATGGAGGGCGAGCGCGACAAACTGCTGCATCTCGAAGATACGCTCCACAAGCGCGTCGTCGGCCAGGATGAGGCCGTGCGCGTCGTCTCCGAGGCCATCCAGCGCAGCCGCGCCGGCATCCAGGACCCGAACCGCCCGCTCGGCTCGTTCCTCTTCCTCGGCCCCACCGGCGTCGGCAAGACGGAGCTGGCCAAGACGCTGGCCGAAGCCCTGTTTGACGACGAAAAGAACCTCGTGCGCATCGACATGTCGGAGTACATGGAGAAATTCTCCGTCTCGCGTCTGATCGGCGCGCCTCCCGGATACGTGGGCTATGAGGAGGGCGGCCAGCTGACTGAGGCCGTCCGCCGCCGCCCGTACTCCGTCATCCTCTTTGACGAGATCGAAAAGGCGCATCCGGACGTGTTCAACATCCTCCTGCAGGTCCTCGACGACGGCCGCATCACCGACTCGCAGGGCCGGACCGTGGACTTCAAGAACACCATCATCATCCTGACCTCCAACCTCGGCTCGCAGGCAATCCTGGACGGCATCACGCCGGCGGGCGAGATCTCGGAGGAAGCGAAGAACGAAGTGCAGACGCTCCTGCGCCGCAGCTTCCGCCCCGAATTCCTCAACCGGCTCGCCGAGATCGTGTTCTACAAGCCGCTCTCGAAGGAGAACATCACCGGCATCATCGACCTGCAGATCGCCGCGCTCAACAAGCGCCTTGCCGACAAGCAGCTCACGTGTGAGCTGACGCCCGCCGCCAAGACCTTCGTCATCGACGCGGCCTACGACCCGCAGTTCGGCGCAAGACCCCTGCGCCGGTATCTGCAGCACACGGTCGAAACGCTGCTCGCCCAGCGCATCCTGCGCGGCGACGTGCTTCCCGGCCAGACACTGGTCTGCGACGTGCAGAACGGCGAGCTGGTCATCACGGCAAAGTAATGCGGCAACCCCGCACAATTGCGTCTTCGCGCTTCGGCGGATCTGCTTGCCGAATTGTGCGGTGCTGCCTTAATTTCTTAAGATATCCCGCGGATTTCTTAAAAATCCGCGGGATACTTGCTTTTTTCTCGAATTCTGCTATGATGTCGGCAGAAAGGAGACCCCATATGCGATCGATCCATAAGCTCATATCTTTGCTGCTGGTTCTGCTGCTGCTCGCCGCGCTGGTCCTGCCGGCCGGAGACGCGCAGCCGCAGGACTGCGGCGCGAAGCTGCTGGCCATCACGTTTGACGACGGCCCGGGCAAATATACCGCCGACCTGCTCGACGGTCTGGCCGAGCGCGGCGTACACGCGACGTTCTTCGTCAACGGCATCAACGCCTCCGGCTGGCCGGAGACGCTCCGGCGCATCGTCCGCGAGGGCCATCAGCTGGCAAACCATACATACAACCACAAAAATCTCAACACCTGCTCTGCGAAGACCGTGCAGGCGGAGATCGACGCCGTCCAGACCCTCATCACCGCCGCGGGCGGCGATGAGAACGCCTACATCCGCGCCCCCTACGGCAACGCGAACAAGACCGTCCGCTCCGTCGTCCGCGCCCCGCTCATCTACTGGTCGGTCGACCCGGAGGACTGGAAATACCGCGACAGCGAGACCGTCCGGCAGAACATTGAGGCTGGCGTCTTTGACGGCGCGATCATCCTCGTCCACGATATCTACCGCACGAGCGTCGACGGCGCGCTGGCCGCCATCGACGATCTGCTGGCCGAGGGCTATGAATTCGTCACTGTGCAGGAGCTTCTGCTGCGCCGCGGCATCACGCCCGAGGCCGCGACGGTCTATTACTCGGCCAAAAACAACGGCGTCAACCTCCCGGCCGACGCCGTCGGCCCGCAGGCCTTTGACGAGAGCCAGCTGCAGAGCCACTGGGGCTACAAAGCCATGAAGCGCTGCCTCGACTACGGCTGGATGACGCTGACGGACACCGGCGAATGGAAGCCGAACGCCTATGTGACCCGGGCGGAATTCGCCGCGGATCTGGCCCGCTTCGCCGGGATCCATGTGTTCTACCCGACGGACGGCGCCGCGCAGTTCTCCGACGTGGACCCTGCCTCGGACCTCGCGCCCTACATCGCCTGGGCCAGCGACAGCGGGATCGTCACCGGCTTTGACGACGGGACCTTCCGCCCCGGCCGGACGCTCACGCGCGAGCAGATGGCCACCATGCTCGCCCGCTTCTATGCCCTCTCCGGCATCACGGCGGCGGGCAGCGCCGACGGCTATGCGGACGCGGACGCCATCTCCGCCTGGGCGGTGAACGGTGTGGCGCTGTGCACGGCGCGCGGTCTTGTCCAGGGCGACCCGCAGGGCCGCTTCCGCCCGCAGTCCGACCTGACCCGCGCGCAGATCGCCGCGATCCTGAGCCGGATGGCGGAATAAACGCGAAAAAATGCCCGTGTTTCAAAAGAAACACGGGCATTTTCTTATAATTTCTCAAAATCCGCGTCGACGGCGTCGTCGGAGAAGTCGTTGTTCGGGTTCTCGTAGCTGGCCGAGCCGTGGTATTCGGCGTTCGGGTCGATGTGGACGCCGACCTCGTTCAGAAGCGTCTCCAGCTGACCGGCCGCCTCGTTCATCTGCGCGGCGTCCTTGGACTTGACGGCGCGTTTCGCGTTCTTGACGGCCTCGGCCACGCGGACCTTGTCGTCCTTGGAAAGGTTCTTCGCGTTTCCGGCCTGGAAGATCAGCTGCTCGCAGCGGTCGCGGGCCGTGGCCTCCGCCTTGAGCTTGGCGTCCTCGGCGGCGTAGCGCTGCGCGTCGCGCACAGCGCGGTCGATCTCGTCGCGGCTCATGTTGCTCGAGGCCGTGATGGTGATCTGCTGGGCCTTGCCGGTGTCAAGATCCTTCGCCGACACGTTCACGATGCCGTTGGCGTCGATGGAGAACGTGACCTCGATCTGCGGCACGCCCCGCGGCGCGCGGCGGATGCCCGTGAGCTGGAAGCGGCCGAGCTCCTTGTTCTGGTGCGCCATCGGGCGCTCGCCCTGCAGCACGTGGATATCGACCGACGACTGGAAGCTCGAGGCCGTGGTGAAGATCTGGCTCTTGCGGATGGGGAGCGTCGTATTGCGCTCAATGATGCGGGTGCAGACACCGCCCAGCGTCTCGATGCCGAGCGACAGCGGCGTCACATCGAGCAGCAGCAGCCCCTTCACGCTGCCGCAGAGCACGCCCGCCTGCAGACACGCGCCCATGGCGACGCATTCGTCGGGGTTGATGCCCTTGAACGGCAGCGAGCCCGTCATCGACTGGACCAGATCCTGCACGGCCGGGATGCGGCTCGAGCCGCCGACCATCAGCACCTTGCTGATCTGCGAGATGCTGATGCCGGAATCGTTGATGGCCTGGTTGACCGGCTCGCGCGTGGCCTGGACGAGGTGGTAGGTCAGGTCGTTGAACTTCGCGCGCGTCAGCGGGATCTGCATGTGCAGCGGCCCCTGCTTGCCGACGGCGATATACGGCTGCTCGACCGTCGTCTGCTTCATGGACGAAAGCTCGATCTTCGCCTTCTCCGCGGCCTCGCGCACGCGCTGCATAGCGACGGGATCGCGCGACAGATCGATCTTGTTTTCCTTCTTGAACTCGGAGACGAGGTAATCGACGATGCACTGGTCAAAATCGTCGCCGCCGAGATGGTTGTTGCCCGCCGTGGCCAGCACCTCGATGACGCCGCAGGAGATATCGAGGATCGACACGTCGAACGTGCCGCCGCCGAGGTCGTAGACCATGATCTTCTGCGCCTGCTCCTTGTCGATGCCGTAGGCGAGCGCCGCGGCCGTGGGCTCGTTGATGATGCGCTGGACGTTGAGCCCCGCGATCTTGCCCGCGTCCTTCGTCGCCTGCCGCTGCGCGTCGGTAAAATAGGCAGGGACTGTGATGACGGCGTCGGTGACCGGCTCGCCGAGATAGCTCTCGGCGTCCGCCTTGATCTTCTGCAGGATCATGGCGGAGATCTCCTGCGGGGTATATTTATGGCCGTCGATCGACACCTTGTAGTTGGTGCCCATCTGGCGTTTGATGGATGCGATGGTCCGGTCATGGTTGGTGACGGCCTGCCGCTTGGCAAGATTGCCGACCAGCCGCTCGCCGGTCTTGGAAAATGCGACGACCGACGGCGTCGTACGTCCGCCCTCGGCGTTGGGGATGATGACGGGCTCGCCGCCCTCCATCACGGCAACGCAGCTGTTGGTCGTGCCGAGGTCAATACCGATCGTTCTGGACATCTGAGGTTCCTCCTGTCAGATCCATTCTGCCGTCTCAATACCAGCTGCCGGAGCTTGTATTTCCGTCCGTCTGGTTCTGGTTGGCATAGGATCCTGAATTGCTGTAGCTGTAATCGCGGTAGGAATACGGGTCATAATAATACGCGCTGCGGTAGCCGCAGCCGCCAAAGAGCGCGGCGAGCATCTGGATCACCAGATAGATGCCCAGCAGCCGCACGAGGAAGTTTCCACGGCGGCGCGTGCGGTGATAGGTCCAGCGGTAGCCGCCGGGCTGGTCGCCCTCGTCCTGGTCGCTGCCGGTGCGGTAGTACCAGGTCTGCCAGCCGTTCTGGTCCGTCTGCTGCCAGCTGCTCTGCTGGCCGTCGCCCTGCCCCTGCGCACCCCAGAACCCGAACGGGTCGGAGAAGGGGTCATAGGTCTGCTGCCCGGCCTGCCGGTACTGCTCGCGCGCCTGCTGCTGGGCTTGCTGCTGCGCCTGCTGCTGGCGGTAGGCCTGCGGATTCTTGATCGCGTCGTAGGCCGCGTTGACCTCGTTCATTTTCTGCGCGGCGGTCTTGTCGCCGGGGTTCAGATCGGGGTGATATTTCTTTGCCAGCCGGCGGTAGGCCTGCCGGATCTCGTCTTCCGAAGCGTTCGGAGATACGCCGAGCACCTGATACGGATCTGTTCCCATGCAGTTCACTTCCTCTTCCTTTCGAATATGCTGATTATACCGCCTTTATTCGGGAGAAGTGTGAAGCTTTTATAAACGATATGCAAAAAATTACACGGTTTTGGCGTTGGAAGCACAAAAATCGCCCCGGCGAGCCGCGGTCTGCGGCCCGCCGGGGCAAAAACCATCGAATTCAGTCCTTCAGCGCTTCCAATACGCCGAGCAGGAACTTCCACGTGCGCTGCACCGAGGAGATGGACATCTTCTCGCGCGCGGTATGGATATCGACCAGATCCGGGCCGAAGGAGACGCAGTCCAGCCCCGGCAGCTGCCCGGCAAACAGGCCGCATTCGAGCCCCGCGTGGATGGCCTCGATCTTCGGGGCCCTGCCGATTTGCTGCTCGTAGACGGCGGCCATCTTCTCCCGCAGCGCGGACTCGCGCCGGTATTCCCACGCGGGATACGCGCCCGTGACCTGCAGCGAGCCGCCGAGCAGCTGGCTGAGCGCCGCAAAGCGCGCCAGCAGCATCTGCTTCTGCGAGGCGACCGAGCTGCGGACCGAGCTGACCGCCGTCAGCACGCCGTCCGCCACGTGAAAAATGCCGAGATTGCACGACGTCTGCACCAGTCCCGGGATATCCATGCTCATGGCCGCAATGCCGTTCGGCACGAGCAGCAGATAGCGGACGACGCGCAGCGTCGCCTCCTCCGTCAGTGCCTGCGGGCAGACGGCTGCTTTTTCCAGCGTGACGGTGACGCCGGGGTCGGCCACGGCATATTCCTTGCGGAGATCCGCCGTGCAGGCAGATACGATCTGCTTTGCGGCGGG
>UMCX01010205.1_pt1 | contig 10484 bp, 15 predicted proteins | sample 1964341 | NCBI WGS metagenome assembly UMCX01 (sample SAMEA4835979, study PRJEB28245) | human gut metagenome | biome: gut microbiome; material: fecal sample | place: Denmark | collected 2008
CTGCACTTTCTGCTTTTTGCCCAGCAGTAAAGCAAATGCTAAAATCATGGACAGCAGATAACCTGCAACGGTAGCTACAGCAGCGCCGCGAATTCCCATAGCCGGGAAAATACCAATCCCAAAAATCAGAATGGGGTCGAACACGAAGTTGACGACCACGCCCGCGATCTGGAACCACATGGGAGCGACCATGTTCCCGGTGGCCTGTATCATCTTCTGGATGGCGATATGCACCATATTGGGAATTTGCATGAAGGAGCACACACTCATATAGGCGATGCTCAGCTGATAAATTTCTTCATTATTGGTGAATGCCCGAAAATAGGGTTTCATAATCAGTAATGACATAAGGTTGAGCAAAGCACCTATTCCAAAAGCCAGTAACAATCCATGTGTGACAGTTTCATTTGCCTCATCCTGCTTTTTCTGTCCAAGATACCCTGCTATCAGCACATTCACGCCGACACCAATCCAGATAGACGCTGCATTCATCAATGTTGTAATCGGGAATGACAGAGAAACAGCGGTCAATGCATTCTCACTCAACCGCGCCACAAACGCGCTGTCTATCAGGTTATAGGAATATTGCAGGAACATGGAAATCAGCGGCGGTATCGACATTTGCCAGATGAGCTTTCCAACAGGAACGACCGCCATTTTATTATTGGTCTGCATACTTTTCCTCCTCTCCACAAAGTGTCCGGCAGCTTCCATCCTCCGTTCTGCCAGATTTTCCAGGATGCAGACAACAAAAAAGCCACACAACTATCACAAGATAGCTGTGTGGCAAAAAGATGACCGAATCCGGAAAAGTCCACTCAAATTTTACGTTCAGTATTATAGCATTCTTTCAGGAGACTTTCAAGCATTAATCATTACGGAATTGTGGCGCGCAAATAGTAAAATTGTTTTACAAGGTAAGGAAAGAGAGAAAACCTTGTAAAACATTTTTTATTTAAGGAGTAAAAACGATATGAAAGAGAGTTCAAAACCTATTGGAAAAGTACAATTTAACAATGTACTTAAAGGAAAAATCGTAACCGTACATTACAACAAATGTGTTATTGATTATTCTCTTAAAGAGGAAAACGACGGTAATAAGAAATTTAAAATCAGCATTGTGTTAGCTGATAAAGAAAGTGAGTATAACCCTCATGTTTATACTGTGGGCTTATCTTCTGAACCTAGTTATGAAAAGGCTTTAAGTATCATTGATAAGAAAGTTAATGATTATCTTAGTAAGCTGTCTATAGAGGATAAAATCAGAATCGGCTATGGTGATGAAAACCCTTTTACAGACAAGGAAGAGGAAACAAAGAATAATAATTATGTTATATCTCACAACGCTTTCAATTTTGATGATAACAGCTTAGGTCTTATATTATCAGGCAATGAAAGCCGTAAGGATTTATCTGCTATATTCAATAAGCGTTTAACAATGTCATTAGAATTGCAGAACGGTTCTAAGTTTGTCACAGCACTTTCTATTCTTGAGATATATAACAAGGAACTTTATAAGGAACTTGGTTATTCTAACTTATACGATTATACAAGTGATGTTTTCGGCATGGGTAAGACTAATACTAATGATTATAAGAATGTAGCCATGCGTTTTTCAAAGTTCGATAAAGTTAAGAACTGCCTTGTAATTGATGAAAGGCTTAAGGAATATAACTTTTCACAGCTTAATCTTCTTAAGGAATTATCAGTTGAAACGATTTTGAAAGATTATCCTACTACTTTAACAATAAGGGAAATCAAGGACAGATTAAGAAATGCAATGAACTTCTTAGAAAATAATAAGTCTGATGAATCTGATAATACTGTGACAGACAGTTTATCTGATAATACAGGTGAGGTATTAGGTGATTCTGCTGATAAGACTATTGATAATATCAATAATTCTGCTGAAAGATATTCTGATGATGAGAAGCCTTATAAAACATATATGGTATCTTCTGTGGATTTCAAATCAGTATGCCTTGATAAAGAAAAGTTACATAAATATATGTCTAACATAATGAAAGAATTGGTTACAGTGTTAACTGATTCTATGGATAAATATGGTGAGGTTGATATCTGCTTACTCCGTAAAAAGGGTAATGAAATTATGAATCCTCCTGAAAATTAAAATATTTTAGTTCGGACATCTGAACTGAAAACAGGTGTCCGGGCTTGAATATAGGTGTGCGATATGTCGCATAAAAAATATATCACAAATTATTAAGTATTTAAGAAAGGGCGGATATTTCCGCATGGTGAATTATTATGAATTGGAATGGAATTACAAATTTAACAGTCATTAAGAAATGTGAGCCTAGTGCTTATGAATTGCGTGGGGATAACGGACAGGTTAATAAAGGTTTTATATATCCTGTCTATTTTGATAATGGTGAAGAGATTGCAAGCGTGAATGTGCCGGAAGAGATTTACAACTCTATTGAGAACTTTGACATTCTCCTTGTCACATTCAGATATGAGCCTGCTGTCCAGAGATTTGATAAGAATGGTCGTTTACAGCGTGAGCGATTAAGAGTTACTAGTATCATTTCTAAGATAGATAAAATGCATACAGAATCTGAACTTGCGGATATTCTCCGCTCTGCTATTGATACAGCGGTCGTTGATGTTGCTAAAAAGTCCGTACAGGACAAAAAGACTGCTGAAAATTCTAATAAATAATGATTGTTAAGGTCGTTACTCCTCGACTTTTTCAATACAGGCATTAGCCCCCTCATGTTTAATGTCTGTTTTGTGGTCTGTTGGTCGGCTGTTTATCGTTTCGGCTTGCCGACAGGCTACAAAAATATATTAAGTATTAATTAATGCCTTGTAAGTTTTCCCTCTCCCTTTAAGTGGAAATAGGCAATAATCCACACCTTACAAGGTTTTAATTAGTATTTAATATAATGCTAAGTCAAAAAGAAAGGGAGTGAGTTTATATGAGTATTCGCGCAATAGTACATTTAGGTGTGTTTATTTGTGTTGGCTGTGCGGTTGTCTTGTGGCTGTTTATTGCCTTAGTGTTCTTATGTGTTACAGCTTATAACAGAATTAGTAATAAGCGACATTCTATTTGTAAGCATGAAATAAAGGCTCAGGACAATATTGTTAATGATAACGACAGGTCGGATTTATTCCTTTAATTGACCTGTTTATAAAGGAATGAACTATTAAGCTGTGAGAGACAGCTTTTACTGCTTTCCAAGTAAAAGTGGCTCGGCTTGAAGGGTTTGCCCTAGTTGCTTTTATTGTGCCAGTAAGGTGACAAGGGCAAACATAAATCTTCTTACTAATAGTAAATTGCAGTTGTTGATGTTGTAAGTATGCGGTGATGTGTTCAACAGCCGATAAAGATGATTCGCCCTAACTATCAACAGGTTTAAAACCGTGGTGGGTGTATACTGAATATCAGTAATTTAGTGGGACACATAAGAGGAATTTTAAAGGAGTTTATTGTGCGTAAGCGATTATCATTGAGAGTATTTATAACAGTGCTGTTAATATCAATCTTTATGCTGTCTAGCTTTGTGGGAAATGTGTGTGAAGTTAAGGCAGATACAGAACAGGTACAGACAGTACAGGAAGATTCTAATACAATCCCTGTCAATATTGATGATATCGAAAACATGTCACTTACTAATAAACTGTTAATGCTTATTTTGCTTATACAGTGTGTTTCTTTGGGTGCGTTTGTTGGGTATGTTGTGATTGACAGATTGAGGTAATTATATGTCGTTTGAAAATTTTTTAAATATGCTTATAACTGAAATTGTTCCTATAGGGATAATAATTACAATTGTACCAAGTTTTGTTGCTTTCTGTGTGGTGAAAGCGTGGAAAATTTTTGAAGATATTGTTATGAAGTAGGTGTCTACTCTTTGGAGTTTACATAAATATTATAAGAAGGTAGGTGAAAGATTATGAATTCTGTAGTTGCATTAACTGATGGAGCAAGTTCAAGCGGAATGCCTGAACCTATAAAGAATGCACTTGTTAGCGGTGTTACAACTGCTGGGGATTATGTAATTGACGGTCTTGCCGTTGTAATTCCTGTTGCAATGTCTATTTTTGCAATTAAGTTTGGCATTCGTGTTATTCTTAATCTTTTCCATTCTTTAACTAACGCTTAGTTAGTTTTGTGTGGACGGACAGCGCAAAAACGCTGTCTTGCTAATCACTGGAGTATTAAGATAAAAAACGGTATGAAAGGGAGTTGATTTTTAATGGGATATATATTAATCCTGCTTATATTTTTAATATGGAGAAATACAGTAAGTATAAGGAAAGCGGTGTATTTAACTGCATATGGAAATGAGTACAAAAAAGGAATAATAAAAAGAATGTTCATTGCGCTTGCGGATATCCGCAAGGAAGAAAAGGAAGAAAAGAAGAAATTAAGAGAACAGAAAAAACAGGAAAAAGAGACTGAATCAGTTCGGACATCTGAACAGGATTGTACAGAAAGTGAGTGATTATGATGTTAGATATGCTTAGACCGGAAGCTGTTGATTTTTTACGGAAAGAGGGTTATAGCGATGAATCTATTAATAGATTTGCATTTTATCTTTTTGTTCGAATAAATTTTCAGTACTTTTATGATTATTTAGTTCGTCCTAGTTTAAATAGTGAACATGTGGAGGAACATGCTGATGAAGATTACTGATTTAAGGGTATGCCCCTCATATATTGGTGTTGCTTGTATTGACGGCTCTTGTCCTAAGGCTAATAAAGAAGAATATGAGGAGTATTGTATTCCTGTTGTATATTCCTGTGAAGAATGTCATTTTTACTTGGGTTGTGCTGATTGTGCCGAATATGGCTGTGATAATGAGTTAAAGAGTATTTTTGAAAATAAATAGCTTTCTTATGATGTTGTATTATAACTTGCCTAGTGATACAATATTGTAAAGGGGGTGTTTGAATGAGTGGATTATCAATTTTTCTTGATATTTTTTCTCCGATTATATTTATAGTTTTAATTGTTTTTATCTTATACTTTGTAGGTCTTAAGATAAAAATTTCTCAAGAAAAACTTAAATATTATCAAAATAAGAATAATGAATTTTTGAATGATGATAAAGACTTAGGCAAGTAATTGCTTAAGTCTTTTTTTGTGAGGTGATAACATGGAGTTATTTTATAAAAATAAGTATATATCATTGTTTCTTTCTGTATTTATCATTTTGTTTGTTGTAATTTCATGTTACTCAAATGTTTATGCTGATAATCAATCGAGTGGCGGACATTTTGGTTCTAATACTGATTTATCTTTATGTAATAAGATATTTGATGGTTTTGATTTTTCTGACACTATTTCTCAACATAAATCATTTTATTTTTTAGATAAAGCTGGTAATAAGCATGGTGTTGCTCGTGTTGGTACAGCTTGGATATGTTTATTTGGTACTAGGGCGACTTTTAATGGTTCCCAAGACGAACAATTAAATTATTATTTGTCTTATTATGCTTATAGTGGTTATAAGTCTATAGGTAATGCATTTGGTAATTTATTAAGTTCAAAGTTGGGTACTGCTACTAAGGGTGGTTATACTATGTTAGAAGATGTTTTATCTTCTAATATTAGTTCTACTTCTAGCGGCATTTCTTACAATGAAAATGATGATAGTATTTCATTTGATAGTTCAACCATTGATTTACTAAAAGAACAGATAAAAGAATATTATTATACTTCTATAGGTCTTGTTCGTGTTCCTGTTACAAATAAAAATCCTTCAGCTGCTATTGACCAGCGTAAATCTTATTATGAGTATGAAGAAGATTATATGTCTGAATATAATGCTGTGGCTCAATATGATTATTCGGCTATATGTTCGCGTGGTGATATTCGTGATGTCCTAGCATGGGATTCTTCGCGATACGAATACTCTTATTCTACTACTAGTGGAATTGTCTATCTAGATAAAGAGCTAAATGTTATAGAACCTCCCTATTATCATTTTTGCGATTTTAACACTTATGATTCTAGTGGTTATAAGTGGTATATTTATAATTTTATGATTAGTTTTAATTCTTCTTTAAAAGGTACCGCTTATTTTGTTGATAAAATGATTGATTCTTCCGGTAATTTTAAATCTAATTATTCATGGACGGATACCATAGGCGGTTCAACTGTAACTATTTATTCATCTAAATATAAATACTTTACAACTTTTAGTTCTTATTCTGCTTTATATAATTTTTTACATGGTGACCAAGACGCTTATTTGAGTAGTAGAATTGATGAAGCTGGCCAAGATATTAGCATGAGTATTAGTGATATGAATGAAAACTTGGGTTCAAAAATGGATGAACTTATTGATTCTATTAATAGTGGCAAGGGTAATATGTCTGCTGATGAATTACAAGACGCAATAGATAAGGGGCTTGAGGATATAAACAAGAATACAGAGGATATCAAAGACAATACAAGTGATATTCTTGATATCTTAAAAGAACAAAATGCTATATTACTTGATATTTTAGGTGTAACAAGCAATATTTACAAGGTTGTAAAAGAGACTGATTCCAAGGATAAAACTTATAATATAAATTATGTTCAGTCTGTGTTTAATTCTATGTTTAAAGGCTTAAAAAATGCTATTTTCTATGGTGAGAATACTGTCCGTGATGATATTGATGAAGATACAGATGATATAAGTTCTATTGTTTCAGATGTTCCGCCGGAGAAGAAAAACTATCACAATGGATTGTTTGGGCGTTTTCCTTTTTCCGTTCCTTATCAGCTTTTTGACTGGTTACAGGTATTATATGTTGAACCTGTAGCACCTAGGTTTTCATTTTCTTATGCTTATTTATTTGAGGGCTTTAATGTTGATACCAGTAATTTTGATGTTGTTATTGATTTAGGTGATGAAAAATATGCTAAGTGGGTTGAACTTGTTCGGAGTGGTGAGAAGTTAAGTTTTATTATCTATATGGCTATTGCTACTTATCATCGTTTTAAAAATGAGGTGTGATTATGAGTACTACTGTTATTGTTTTATTGTGTTCTTTGCTTGCTAATATTATTTTTACAGTATTTTCTTTTATTATACAGGTTGTGCTTATTGTACAGAATTATCTTCCTACTGACCCGTTCGGTGGGTTGTTAGATATTGCAAAAGAACCTTTTTTTGCTTATATGCCTTATGTGAATTATTTTGTTCCTGTATGATTTTGTGTTGCGTTAGTATCTGCGTTTGTGTCTGCATATGGTTCATATGTTATTTTTAAGTATTTTAAGAAGATTATATCTTCCGTTTTGGGAAGTAAGTCTATACTGGTTATTTTATCAAATGTTATTAAATAGTTCGGGCGTCCGAACTTTCAAAGGAGTAAATATATGGGTGCTGATTTATATTCAGGTGTTGCGGGTACTGGTAAGAGTTACCATGTTGCGCAAGTTATATATGAAAAGTTAAGAAATGGAATTAATATTATTTCTAATGTTGATATTGATATTACTAAAATCCCCCCTAAAGGTAATAAACCACTAGGGCAATATATCTTTGTCTCTAATAAACAATGGTTATCAAATTCTATACGACAGTATAAAAAAGATTATAGAGGAAATTTAACACCTATTCTTGAACCCTGTACCGATAAATTCAGTTCGATACAGGGCTTAAAGGGGTTTGCTTTAAATTTTCATAAGCGTGACAGTAAAGGACATATTATTTTACATCAAACTATCATGATTTTTGATGAATGTCATAAGATTTGGGAGTCTCGTTCATGGAATAGGATTGACAGACTTGCGTGGATTGATTTTTTAACACAGTTTCGTAAGTGGGGATATGATTGTATTCTTGTTTCTCAGAGTGAAAATATGATTGATAAGCAGATTCGCGCCTCTGTCATTGAACATAAGATTATTCATAGGAATGTTTCTAGATTTAAAAAACTTGGAAAAATTTTAGCTTTGCCTTTTGGTGGGAATTTATTTGCTTGTGTTGAAACTGATTATACTATGTCCTCAAAGTCTGCCGCTAAAATCCGTTCCTATTTTATTTTTGGCAGTAATAAATATTTTGATATTTATGATACAACACAGATATTTTAATATTGTGGGTTGCGGAAAGTCGGAGTTTGCGGAGACTTAACGCAAGCCATAATATTATATATATATAAATATATTACTTGATAAAAGCAACACTTAACCCCCACCGTCTTTTGTTTGTTGTGGGTTGGTGAAATGAGGAGTTAAACGATAATGGAAATATACAATACAAAAATTAGTTATTATAAAAATCATATGCAAGTTAAGGTTTATGATAATTCTGTTAAGAAAGGCGAAAAGAAATATAAGTCTTTAGTTCGGACATCTGAACAGGTACAGGAAGAAATCAAAGAGAAAGAGGAATTTTTAAAAGAGTATTATGGTGATGATACAGAAAAGGCAGAAAGAGAAATCGAAAAGTTAAGGCATAAGCGCCGTTCTGCTTCTGCTTACTCTTCAACTCAACGAACCAAGAAAACAATACTTGAATATCTATTATCAAATCAGTGGGAGTATTTTTGTACTTTTACTTTCAATCCTCGGCTTGTTGATAGAACAGACTTTTACGAAGTATCTCAAAAATTATCTAAGTGGCTACAACACTTAAAAGAACGATATGCGCATGATTTGATGTATGTTGTTGTGCCGGAATTGCACGAAGATAAAAAGAGTTATCACTTCCACGCTGTTATGTCGAATATTGGGAGTTTACAATTATCACCTTTTTGTCATAAAAATTCTGATGATGAAGTAACTCAAGTTTTCACTAAAAACGGACAGCAAATATATGTTATAAATCAATGGCGTTTTGGTTATAGTACTGCAATAGAGTTGGAACATAATGCAGAATCTTCTACTAAAATCGCTTATTACATGACAAAATACATAACTAAAGATTTATGTGCTAATACTCTTAATCGCCGTAGGTACTGGGTTAGCCGTTCCACTGTTAGCAAGCCTATTGAGGAGTATTTTAATATTGATTTTGACAATATAGACGATTATATTAAAAAAGCGTTTGACAATGATTTAATGTACTATAAAGAAATTTCATCATCATACCGCGGTAAAATAAAATATATTGATGTTCGTTATTAGTTCGGACATCTGAACTAATGAAATCAGTGAGGGGTGATTTTATGGGCAAACATTTTACTTTAAGAGATAGATATATCTTTGAAAGTCTTTTGAATAAAGTCGGATATTCTTTTAAACAGTTATCACAGTATTTTAATAAATCTCTTAAAACTATTTACAATGAATATTACAGGGGGCTTGTTACTCTGTTAGATAGTGAATTAAGAGAATACACTATCTATCAAGCTGATGTTGCTCAACGAAAATATGAGAATAATATGAGTAATTGCGGTCGTAATTTATTAATTGGAAACAATCTTGAACTTGCTTCCCGTTTAGACGATTTGATGTACATAGAAAAATATTCTCCTTACTCTGCTTATCAGATTGTTAAGCAAGAAAGAAATGATATTAATTTTTGCTTATCAACTTTGATTAATTATCGTGACAATGATGTATTGTTACATACCTCTAAAGAACTTAGAATATATAAAATGTCTAAGAAAACAAGAGAAAAAAGACAGGGTAAAAAGAACAATGCGCATAAACAGTTAATTGATGATAGAGACAGGGAAGTTTTAAAGCGTGATTCTTTCGGACATTGGGAACTTGATACAGTTGTTGGAAAACAGGGAACAAAACAGGTATTGCTTGTATTGACGGAAAGAAAAACACGCTTTGAAGTTATTTATCGAATGAATTCTAAAGAATGTAACTCAACATGGGATACATTAATAAACCTTAAAAATAAACTTGGTGATATATTTTACAATTATTTTAAGTCAATAACCTGTGATAATGGAGTTGAATTTTCACAGAATAGTGATGTTCTTATGAATGATGTTGATTTTAACATATTCATTAAAAATAACCTGTTTTATTGTCATCCTTATAGAAGTAATGAAAGGGGAAGCAATGAAAATGCTAACAGGCTTATAAGACGATTCATTAACAAGGGTGAGGATATATCAGATTATACTGATGAATATATAAAGTATATACAGGACTGGATTAATACTTTACCTCGTAGAATGTTCAATGGTAAAAGTTCGCTTGATATGCTTAGACTTAATATCTGAACTATGGTTCTATATTCTAATATAGGCTAGTAATAGTTCAGATATCTGAACTGTCACTAGCCTGTTTTCTATGTCTTAAAATATCCTATTTACACTATTTTACTTCAGTAAATATTGTACTAAAATAAATACAATAAAAAATTGTAATTTTTACTTGACATTTTCATACGGAATTGTGGCGGCACTTTCTGCTGTTATTATATCAGCAAACAGCGGTACATACATAACACCTATTTTATATGATTATCCATATCCTATGACTATGGATTGGCTGGAGCATATTTCCGTAATTCTTCCAGATAGCTTTTTCCAAGTTCACTTAATTC
>UMCX01080503.1_pt1 | contig 10275 bp, 10 predicted proteins | sample 1964341 | NCBI WGS metagenome assembly UMCX01 (sample SAMEA4835979, study PRJEB28245) | human gut metagenome | biome: gut microbiome; material: fecal sample | place: Denmark | collected 2008
CCCTTCCGTCAAAAAATGTCCGGCTCCGCAGGCATAATCTATTGCCCTTACAAAATTGATACAATCGAACCATTGCACCAATGAACGGTATGCATAGGGTGCATTTGAAACCCCTTGAACGATTTGCACAGGGTGCATTATTGAACGATTAACTTGTGCGACCATACAAGAGGCCTCCTTTTCCAAAAATTATTTTTTAATAATTTTCAAAGCTGCTTTGGCCATTTTAGGACCAAACTTTTTGATGGCAAATCCTAAACCAGCTAGCCCAACTGCAGCAGCTCCCGTATTTGCAGCTTTTTGGTGCTTAGGGCACAAACCAGTTACGTTATTTTTATCAGTGATTGTTCTACCACATACTTTACATTTTTTTAGATTCTCACTCATTATTTCCATCCTCCACGGATACTACATATATCTCTTGATTGTTATAATCCTTCGTTTCAAGTTCCAATTGCTTCATGCTTGATTCTATTGCTGGTTTCATCTCTTTAGAAAACTTATACCAACAATCAACATTCTCATTGTTATACGGAAAATAGTCCTGCATTAGAGTTGCTGCAGATAATCCCTTTCTGGTTATTGGTTTTTCTATAAAATCAAGCATTGTATGGTTGAATTGCTGTAAAATAGTTTTGGCTGTTTTGCTTTCCCCCAAATACTCTAATATTTGCATCCTCACTCCTACATATTTGGTTGCAATCTGTAAGTCATCAGAAATATAACTCATATATGTATTAATTTGTTTTCCAAATCCTAAGAATGGTATATTAACTCTTTTAGCAAAGCTTTTTGATGTCGTTTCAATATCACGATAAACAGAATTCAAAGCTGAACGAATTTTGCCATCAGCCTCTTTAAGCATTTGTACTCTTTCAGTTTCAGACTCTTTAGTAGCTGCCTCAAGGACAAGAGATCGAGCATCTAAAAATGGAACAATAATATCTCTGTCACGATCTCTTTCAATTTGATATGTCTGAAATTCTTCGATATCTGACAACTTGGCATAAATCTGCCTCATCTGTAGCTGATTACCTATACTGCGCATAGTTTCGATATTAGCAGGACTATTAAGTGCCTTTTTTAGTGTAATATCTTTTACTCGAACTCCATTCTCGTCAAGTATTACTGCTCTCATGTTTCCATCTACTTGCTTTGATTCACCAACAGAGTATACTCCTTTTTTCAATTTACTTCGTACATCTGAAGGCAAGCTCTCGAAATCCGGCAACAATGTAACATTTCCGTTTATAATAATATCTGCTTTATTTATTGCCTCGCCTATTAAATTTAAATCTGAAAAGGGTAAATCCGTTATTACTTGTAGTCCATCTGACTCACGAATAGCAAGGGACATTTTTTGAACATATCCATCAAAGAAATTACTCATCTCTGATATGTTTCTACCATAAATATCTGCGTCAGTTTTAAATATTACAAGCGGCTTTCTTTCAGCTATAATCTTATGTGGAATATTTTCCAATTCATCTTTTTTATCATTTTCATTCATAGAATATTTCTCCACATTAATTAAGTTCATTTAGTCTTTTGAGCCATTTTGCAATAGTTCCGTCTTTAAAAAGAGATAATAAAGCACCGTCACAAAATCTCTCTGCTCTTACAGCTCCTACAAGTAATGCCATTACACATTTTCCATCCAAATCATCTACTAATGCATCAGTCATAGATTTTGATTCCCATTTGATTCCATTCTCATTAAGAATATCTGAATAATGATTCAATTTCATTTCTGGATGCTTATCAATAAATGAATAAAGATCGTCAATAAACTGATGCACCATTTTTGAGTAATTCACATATGGCATTTGGATAGGATGCTCAGATGTTCCATCATTTTCTTTATCAATTACCCAGTCACCTATACCATCACTTGATAACAACGGTAAGTACTTTATTAAACTCTCATACACAATTTATCACCCTTTCATTAAAGCAATTCTGTTTCCAATTGTTTCCTCAATAATTTTTTTCTCTCTTCCATAAACTTAATGAAGTTTCCGTAAGTATAATCCATCTCCGGCAGATAATTTATTTTTCTATATTGGATTTTATCTGTATCAGTTAGGTAATTGGATTCAAACCAGTCAGAAAAATCTTTATCTTGTTTTTCTATATTCGGAATGGCTGCAAGCATCTGAAGATTACTTAAATCATTTACTTGATTTATATATTCATCAATTTGATTAGTTGGCACATCTCTTTTCCCTAGAGCTGTTCTTGTAAATTTACTCTTTGGATATATATGATCAATATGAAACTTATTATTGTAATCCAAAGAAGAATATAACATCATCAAAACCATCAAGGTATCTGCTCTTCCATATTGAAGTTCTAACAAGTTTTCAATATCATCATCCGTAAATACAATAGTTTTACTTGTTCCCCTCAGCTTGTTAATAATCTCATCCAGTGGGAATTCTTTGTTTCCATTTGATTTTATAATTTCACGCAAAGGTCTAAGAACATTATCTGGTTGACCACTGAAGGTTCGTTTTATTAAGGACATTGTGAGCCATTTCTTTATTTTCTTTCTATTGCTTACAGTTGTTGATGAAACCTCAAAATTATTTGGATTACCTATCGTCATAAGGTAGTATGCAATTGGAATAACCGCATTATTGGATTTCAAACTATCTCTTGAAAATCCAAAACTTGATACAAGCAGAAATGCTTGAGTGATTGATGTCTTAATTGTATGCCAATTCTGCTCTATCATGAGCATGTTCTGCTTGTTAAAGTTGTCTACCTTGAATGCAATATTACTGAATCCGGTAAGAACTAACGCTGCTTTCAAAATAAAATCCTTATTTACATTGAACCCTGAACCAATAGCGTTAATATAATCAACAAACTCTGTAATTTCTTTTCTGGCATCTAAAGTTTCCCACTGTGCAGTAGCAATGGATAACAAAAGATCAGAATAACTAAGCACTGTGCCACCACTATTTACTCGTATAAAAATTTGGAGTACTTTATCCAACTCATTAGATCTAACCTTATAATAGCTGATACTTGGTTGTGTATGTATTACCTTAAATAGCTGCGACAATGTGGCATTTGCAAAAACACTCTGTTCCTTTGTATAAATACCTGAAAATGCAATATTTTGCATAAGGAAATCCATGACATCACCTAATTCGGTCATATTTAGAATATCTCCTACTTCAAACCAATAGTGACTATTGTCATTCTCCACTTCTTCTGCTGTAAGAAATGAAAATTCATATTTATCTGTTTCACTGTCTGCAGGTTCCACTATATTTAAATACAGTTTTCTTTCCGGAAATGCAGATTCATTTTTCCATTGTTTGAATGGCATTTTATATGCATATGTGCCTTTTAATCCAATAAATATAGATGTCAGCCTCTGTTGTCCATCTAAAACCGCCATCACATTATCGTTTCCTGTAAGATTCACTTTTGGATTATGTCTAGCATTTTTTTCATGATAATTTTGTAAAAAAGAGTAAAATTCATAAAGAGTATTCTGTTCTCTATCAAGTTCCCAAAACAAGAATGCACCAAACGGATAATCTTGCATTACACTATCAAAAAGTCTCTCTATCTGTGAAGTATTCCATACAAATTCTCTTTGAATCGATGGGAGTACATACTTATTAGCTGATATATCCCTTACAACCTCTGCTATAGTTAATGGTGACTCATAAGCCATTATTTATTCCTCCTTTTTCCTCACATAAGTAAGCTCAACATCATATCCAAGTTCTTCCATCATACGAATGAATGTCTTGTTAACAACACCATCATTCTTTTTGATAATTCGATTAACATATGGACTTGATGTATCGGATTTCTCTGCAAGCTGAGCCTGTGTAATTCCGTTTTCTATACATTTAACTTTTACATCTACTTCTATATTGTTCTTTAGCATATTCACTCTCCTCGTGCTTATGAATTTATTGCACAAATAAGATAATTTATTCTAACATATAATGCGTAATTTTTCAATTGCTGAAATGTTACATTTCCGTAAACAGAAAAAGCACCCAGACCAACAGGTCTGAGTGCAACTCTACTGTATTTATTCAACTTTAATTTCTGTCCCGTCCTTGAAAACTACTGTTACTTCTTCCTTGCTTTTTACGACAATCTTTTCCACAAGGCTGCTCCAAAGTGCCTCGTCAAATTCGGTTATCAGTTCCGATTGTCCGTTGAGAACTGTGATGAATCTACCCATCTGCTCGTACTTAGCATCTTTTTCAGATATTGTAGTACAGACAGTATCGTATTCTTCTTTTAGCTTATTGTATCGCTCTACCAAGGAATTATACTTTTTGTTGTACTCGTCCTGGTTCTGAGCCACTCTCGCATTCTCCGCTACAATATTCTGCGTCATTTCCACCGCAATAGCTATCTCTTCTTCCAAGGATTCTTTCTTTTTAACAAGGTCTGCCTTGTCACAAAGTGTAGTTCGTATCAGTTGAAGATTATCAAGGATTTCTGCTTTTTCTGTAATAAGCTGATTCATCGCCTTTACAAAATATTCTTTGATTTCAAACTCCGTCAAATGTGGAGTTGAGCATCCGGTCTTGTGCCTGAACTTGTTATTGCACTGATAAATAATTCTCCTGTATTTATCGTTAGAATGCCAAACCTTGCTGCCATACCAACCACCACACTCAGCACACTGCACCTTGGAAGAAAAGATTGACACTCCGCTGTACCTTGTACTTCCTTTGCCTCTTCGCTGAATTTCAGCTTGTACTAAGTCGAATAATTCCGGTTCAATAATTGCCGGATGATTGTTTTCTACATAATACTGTGGGACTTCACCCTCATTGGTTTTAGTCTTTTTCGTAAGAAAGTCCACTGTGTACGACTTCTGCAAAAGTGCATCACCCTTATACTTTTCGTTAGTTAGAATACTGCGAACTGTTGACTGGCTCCAGTTATCTTTACTTGCAGGAGTTTTCAATCCTCTCTTTGTCAATTCATTTGCTATGGAATGCATTGTAAGTCCATCTAAGAATAGCTTATAAATCAGTTTTACCGTTTGTGCCTGTTCCTCATTGATTACAAGACTGCCATCTGGGGCTTTATCATAGCCGAGAAATCTGCTGTAGGCAAAGCTGACTTTTCCATCTGCAAAACGCTTTCTGTGTCCCCATGTGACATTCTCCGAAATGGATCTACTTTCTTCCTGTGCAAGAGAACTCATAATGGTAAGTAGTAGTTCTCCCTTGCTGTCAAACGTCCATATGTTCTCTTTTTCAAAGTAGCATTCAATATTGTGTTCTTTTAGTTTTCTGATGGTAGAAAGGGAATCAACAGTATTTCTTGCAAATCGGCTGACTGACTTTGTAATAATAAGGTCAATCTTTCCGGCAAGCGCATCAGCAATCATAGTATTGAAGCCATCTCTATGCTTCGTATTTGTTGCACTGATTCCTTCATCAGAATATAGTCCAGCAAATTCCCAATCATCTCTGCCTTTTATATAATTTGTATAATAGTCTACCTGTGCAACATAACTTGTAGTTTGATCCTCATGGTCTGTACTTACACGGGCATATCCTGCAACCTTTCGTTTTTTCTTACTGTCCACAGGCTTGGCAGTAAATTTATTGATGGTTGCAGGTATTTGCGTTACTTTTCTTTTCGCCAATTTCTGCCACGCTCCTTCCTCATATTTTTCATACGCTGACTCATCTCGGCCTTACGCTCCGGTGTCCATTTTTCTTTCATAATCTGTCGCATATGTTCTTTTTGTTCTTCTGAGCAATGCCTGCCGCCACGCTTCGGTGGTTCAAAGGTCATCGGTGTTACTATTCCATCTTTTCCAACAACTTCTAGCTGATAGCCGTCAATGTTTATTTGCTCTACTTTTTCTGCAAAAACCTTCTCGTCCCATTCTGCCATTCCGAGAACTTCTGCAAGCTGAGATTTCAAAAAATCTTCTCTTAGTCCTTGTGCCTTACAAGCGGTTCTTTCAGCACATCGCCAATAATAAAATTTGCCATCTTCCGATGAAGTTGATGGCTGAGTGCATCGCCTATAATTGCAGCCACAATGCTTGCATTTTAATTTACTTGTAAATACCGATGCACCTTTTGGATTTGTATTCTTCTTTCTTCTTTGCTTAGACACCTTATCTCGATATTCTTTAGTCCAACAATCTTGATGACCCGTATTCTCGCAAGGCCTAGTAACAATAGTTCCATCTTGCAAATGAATCTCCAGAGTATACCTCTTTGGAACATTGATAAAGTCTACCTTATCAAGGAAAACTTCATCATCAAATTCATCAATATCTAGAACCTCGGCAAGAACCTTTTTCATATTATCCTGGTTAATACTTGCTCCTACTTCGCAGTGTCCGCCTTTTTTCTTTCTTGAACCACATACCCAAAACTCTAATCTTTTTCCGTTTGGAGTTCGTGGCTTTCTGGTGTTATGCATATAGCTGACACCACAGTAAGGGCATTTAATCTTTCCCGTAAAACAAGAAATGTTAAGGCTCTTATTTGCCAACGCTCCCAGCTGTCTGCGTCTTGCCATTTCATCTTGTATATACTGAAATGTCTCAAGGTCAATAATTGCCTCGTGGGTATCTTCCACCCAATACTGTGGCAATTCTCCACGATTTTGCTTACGCTTTTTATTGATGGGGTCTGATATAAATTCCTTCTGAAAAAGCATGTTATCAATGGAATGTGTTCTCTGTCCGGAATGGTTCGGACTAAGTTTGGTGTAGGACACCATTTTGCTGTTTGTATAAGCCATATTATTTTTCCTCACTTTCTGCTCTGTCATGGAGCTGTTCCAATACTGATTTGATTTTTACCGGGATAGGAAGTCCCAAATGTCCTGCATTTTCAAGAAGGCTCACACCTTCATTGGAAATGTAAAAGAAGATTACTGCTGTTCTAAGGACACTGCCTGTACCAATCACCTGCACATCAAGAATGTTTGCAATCCCGACAAGCAGGAAAATCAGCACCTTTCTGCAGATTCCCTTAAAGCCAACTGCACTTGACAGTTTCTTATCTGAGATGGCACACATCACTCCCGTGATATAGTCCGTGACTGCAAATAAAATGAGAGCGATAAGTAAGCCATCACATCCTCCTAAGAAGTAGCCAAGCCACCCTCCGATTCCGGCAAATACAAACTGAATCATGTTCCAAAATTCCTTCATTAATAATTCCTCCGTTTCTAAAAATTTGTATAGAAAAAGCGACTGCCCCCATTTGAGCAATCGCTTGATCTAGCAATAAATATTAAGCTGTGCGTTTCCACATATAACAGGTGATATATGGCTGTAAGTTGTTATGAGCACTTCCGCTTCCGGCAGACGCTGTTGAACCGGAAATTGTATGAGAGTGAGCCCCCGCACTGGTTGTTGCCTTGTTTGTAATGGCTGTATAACCGGATGTTGCATCAATAATTACTTTATTTCCACTGCTTGCACCCCAAGTTGTCTTTTGATTCTTAAGGTTATGTGTATGTGAACCTGTTTCATTTGTTGCAAGCGTACCTTTTGCATGGGTATGTGATGGCATTTGTGCTGTCGTAAGTATTACGGTTGCTGCACCTCCGGTCTTTTCAACTGTAGCGAAATTTGTATCATTTGCATTGACACCAACAGGCACTCTTCCGGTTCCCCAGGCAGTCCATGTTCCTCCAAAATAAGTGGACGGATTTGTGGAACTGACGCTCATATAAATACTTCCAACTGGATACATCTGTTCCATAATGAATTTTTTAAGCAGCTTTCCATAAACCTTTACATCCCACTTTTCAGATACTTCAAAACAGTTGTCTGTTTCAGACACCTTGCCAAGCTGACCAACGGAGGTGTTGGTAGTTGATGCAGTTTTTGCCATCTGGTCAACCATCTTGTCGGCATCTTTCACTTCCATACCAAGAGCAGACATCGCATCCGTTACCATATCCGATGCAGATGCAAGATCAATATTACCTGCTGCCGCTAAGTTAAGAACGATCGGAAGCGTGTCACACATCTGCTGTGTATCATATCCGGCAAGTGCTAAATAATTTAAAGCCTCAGCACACTCACTTGCAGAATATGCTGTTTTTGCACCCATCGTCTTTGCAAGGTCGGACAATGTATCCATTGTATTAACAGACTGACCATTTACCTTGGACATGGAATCTTTGGTAATTCCCATCGTAGCCTGTACCTGGCTCATGGAAGATTCAAAATCAGCGGCAGTCTTTACTGCAGCACCGCCCATCGCAGTTACCGCTGCCGATGCAACAGATACTTTCTTGCCGACATTCGTAACTCCATTACCGAAAGACTCAACCTTTGAACCGACCTCACCTATTTTTGTAAGAGTCTGATTAGTCTTAGATGCCTGGGATTCCAGTCGTTTGAGTTCTGCCTCAGTTTCTGCAATCTCTCTTTGAAAGGCATCGTACTGTTCCTGTGAAATCTCGCCTTTTTGCAGCTGTTCGTTTGCTTGCTCTGCGGCAGTTTTTAATGTAGCAAGTTTCTCTTTGGTTTCACCAATAGCCTGCGTTAACAGTTTCTGTTTCTGAGCAAGCAGATTTGTATTTGTAGGATCTAGTTTTAGAAGTCTTTCAACATCCTTTAATGCAGACTGCGTATTTTTAATCTGTCCGTTGACTCCCTTAAGGGCAGTCTGCAGCTTGGTAGTATCACCGCCAATTTCGACAGTGATACCTTTGATTCTGTTTGCCATTGGCGTCTACCTCCTTAAAAATTTGCAAAATAAAAGCCCGGTATCTTCCGAGCATAAGAAGAGCACCAACCATTTCTGATTGATGCTCTTTTCGTTCATATTTAATGATTAGTCAAAATCATAAGGATTGCTATAGCACATCCAATCAAGCGGATACATAACACCATGCTCAGCTTCAAATTCTGCTTGACGCTTGGCTTGACGTTTAGCATCCTGCTTACGAGAGACTTTCTTTGTCATCTTATCATTTGACATTCTGGCCTTGTAAGCTTTGTTGTTTGGATTGTTCTGATTTGCATAATCATCAAGTTGTTGTTTTGTATGTGTCTTTGCAGACACTCCTTTTTTCTTTGCCATGAACGTTTCTCCTTTCTCCTTGACTCTGTCCGGGTCTTTTACTGTTCCAGGATACTCTAAGATTCCTCCGGGTGTTGCACCATTAGCAAAGAACTTAGCACCATATTCTTCTGTGGCAATGGAAAGTCCAATCGCATTCTTAGCCATTGCAATTGGTGAATATCCAACAAGACCATCAAATCCAAGACCGGGAATATGAAGTACATCTTCCTTTTTAAGATTAACCGTTCCTTCTTTCATAGTCGGCGCATCTGAATCGGATACTAGGTACTGATAATAAATCTGACCTTTATCATCTCGATCCACCGTCATTCTATTTGGCATGAGCGGATATAAACCGATAACTTCACCTTTGCCGTTACGAATAATTTGTGAGTAGGCATTTCCATAAAGGAGAAGATGTGTCATCATCGTTTCTCTGAATACAAATGATGTCATCTCCGGATTTGGCTCATCATGAAGTAAAAAATACAACGGATGTTTGATTGCCTTTTCCTTACTACCTGTTTCTGTGTAGTGATAAAGGTGTAACGGAAGTCCTGCGATTGCCTCGGATAAAATTCTCACGCAGGCATATACTACTGTCATCTGCATTGCAGATTGTTCGGTCACACGATTGCCGGAGGTTGTTCCACCGAATAAGAATCGATAATTGCTGCCATTTGTACTGTCCTTCGGCTTATCCCTTGAATGAAATAATCCGCTTAAAATACCCATATCTGCTCACGCTCCTTCTTAAATAAAAAGAATGCCTCGGTTATCGTATACAGATTCCGTATTGACATTCCCATTTCTGATTGCTCTATCCAGTGCCATAATCGTTGCAATAGCACCGTCTATCTTTTCTGTTGATTTTTCTTTATCTGCCTTGATGTTTCCGGCAGGGTCTGTCCGTATAAAGATGTTATCCATATTCCATCTAAGTACAGGATGTCCGCCATGTGCGATTTTTTCTTCAAGCACTAACTTCATCAGTTCTTTGGTCGGCGGACTCATATCTTTAAATCCCTGTCCGAACGGAACAACTGTAAATCCCATGCCTTCAAGGTTCTGTACCATTTGAACAGCACCCCAACGGTCAAAAGCAATCTCTCGGATATTAAATCGTTCACCTAACGATTCAATGAACTGCTCAATATACCCATAATGAACTACATTTCCCTCTGTAGTTTGCAGATAGCCTTTTCTCTCCCACAAATCATACGGC
>UMCX01004640.1_pt1 | contig 10206 bp, 6 predicted proteins | sample 1964341 | NCBI WGS metagenome assembly UMCX01 (sample SAMEA4835979, study PRJEB28245) | human gut metagenome | biome: gut microbiome; material: fecal sample | place: Denmark | collected 2008
GATGGATCCATTGGCATGAATGGTTCACCGAATAATGTGGAGAATGTTGGCTGTGGTTCTGTGATTCCACGTTCTGTACCAGCAAGTTTGGATGTGAATCCTGTTACGAAGTGGTACATAGCTGCGTTCTCATCTAATCTGGAGATTGGAGGAAGTACACCGAATGCATCAGCAGTTAAGAAGATAACTACTTTAGGGATTCCGCCAACACCAGGAATCTGTGCGTTGGAAATATAATCAACTGGGTATCCTACACGAGTATTCTCTGTAAGAGATCCATCATCAAAGTCAAATTCGCGAGTTTCGTCATCCATGATAACGTTCTCTACAAGGCTTCCGAACTTGATAGCGTTGTAGATTTCCGGTTCGTTCTCTGCGCTTAAGTTAATACATTTAGCGTAGCATCCGCCTTCGAAGTTGAAGATACCTCTGTCAGACCAGCCGTGTTCGTCATCACCGATTAATTTACGGTTAGGGTCTGCAGAAAGAGTAGTCTTACCTGTTCCAGATAAACCGAAGAATACAGCTGTCTCATGAGTTTCTGGATCCATGTTAGCGGAGCAGTGCATTGGAAGTACACCTTCTTTTGGCATTAAGAAGTTCATTACAGAGAATACAGACTTCTTAATCTCTCCTGAGTACTGGGAACCACAGATAACTACCTGTTTCTGTTCGTAGTCAACGATGATAGCTGCTTCAGAATGAGTTCCGTCGATTTCTGGAATACATTTGAATCCAGGTGCAACGAAGATAGTGAAATCAGCTTCGCCATAGTTCTCTAATTCTTCTGCTGTAGGACGAATTAAGAGTTCATGAATGAAAAGGTTCTGGCTTGCTAATTCGTTAATGATACGGAACTTTCTTGTGCAGACAGGATCAGCACCAGCCATACCATCAAAGATGAAGATTTCTCTGTTCTGAAGGTAAGCGATTACTTTAGAACGAATTGCATTGAACTTCTCCTGAGTGATAGGAACGTTAACGCTTCCCCATGCAATGTCATCATGAACAGAAGGAGTATCAACGATAAATTTATCTTTAGGAGAACGTCCTGTATATTTACCTGTAGTTACAACGAGTGCACCAGTGTTAGAAAGCTTGCCCTCGCCTCTTCTTAAAGCTGCCTCTGTTAACTGTGCAGGTGTTAAATTGCGGTAAACTGCTTTAGGATTCACAATCCCAAGTTTTTCGATACCATATGTTTCCATAGTATTACCTCCTAAGTTGTATTTAAATTAAACTATTGTACTTTTTATCGCGTACGTTGTCTATTGTACACTTTTTGTGTCGATTTTCCAATGAAAAAAGAATAAAAATCCCCAATAATGAAATTCTATTATTTTTTCAAACACGCTCTAGTATAACAATGCAGGATTGAAATGTCAATTATTCAAAACAAATAAAATGACCAATTATGAGTAAAAATATTAAAAATATTTAAAAAACGCGTGTATACAAGCAATATTTTTAAGGAACCTTGCTGAGAATTTCTGTTTCCTTTTCTATTTCCTGCCTTAAAATTGCAAAATTGCAAGAACCAACATTCAGAACTGCTTCATGAAAATCAGAAATTTTAAATGATTTTCCAAGAGAGGCAGCCATCTCCTTTTCTAATTTGTTTAATTCATAATATCCAATACTGTAAGAAAGATAAGTAGCCGGATTTTCAATAACGTATTGGTAAAGTTGTTTTGTAGCGGATTTATCAATTCCGTAAGTCTTTAAATAATCGGCCAGTGCATTTTCATCATAATTTTTATAATTCACATATAAATCGCTCAGAGAGGACAGGGAGAGTGAGAGCAGGTCATTATCCCGATATAGTTGGCGGAGCTGTGCCTGTGTTTTTTCATCGACATTTTTAAATTCTGTAAAATTATAGCTGTATAACTGGGCATAAGTCCCCCATCCTTCGTCATATCCGTCACAGTGAAGAAATGTACGGAGAGGGGAAGGATTCGTACTTAAAAAATAATTCGTCTGGTATAAATGTCCCGGATAGCCTTCATGGGCAAGTGTGGAAAACATTTCGTTGGACTCCACACGGTTGTTATTGATGTAAATAATATTTGCATCTTTACTGTCAATTGGAGGTACAAGATAAAATGCACAGGCGGAAGTGCCGGAAAGAGCGTTAGGAACATTTTTTAATTCATAAGAAATGTTCTTTATTTCCGGGAAATCCACAAGAGAATCGTCTTTTAACTGCTCCATGATTTCCTTTGGTTTTGAAAGTGTCGGAACCGCACTGAGATATTCTGTATACAGGTCTTTATTTTGTGTTGTCAGGGAAGAAATATCTTTTATCGTATCTTTTAACTGTGTTTCCAAAGCTGTGATACATTCTTCCGGGGACATGTCTGTTCCGACATCGGACTGGAGAAGAAAACGATAGTAGTCCTGGCCATTTTCATATTCGCAGAGTCTCTCTTTTGTGCTGTTATCAGATGTAGTATGTTTGCTGCCTGTAGAGACCTGTAAAGCAGTTTTTAAATGCTCATATGCGGGAAATACTTTATTTGTAATGAGTAATCGGTTATTTGCGGTGTAGCTTGCTTTCTGATCTTCACTTAAAGTATCAAGGGAATCCAGACGTTCCTCAAAACTTTCAACGAGAAGATTATTTTCTTCGCTTGCATTTAAAAATTGGTTAATCTGGTCGATAGTATCAGAGATTACAAAATCAGGGCTTACAATATCTGCGTTACGGCGCTCTTCCTCAAAATCAAGAACCTGCGTAAAAAGTTCTGGAATTTGATTTACAAGTGATAAATAATCTTTAATATCTTTTTCGTTGTCAAAACGATATTCGGAAAGAGTTACAGGAATATCCGAAGGTAATCCATCTGCACCGAAAGGAGAAGAATAAAGAATATATTTTTCACTCATAATAGTTTCATTTAGATAATCCTGAAAAATCTGCCAGGTAAGTTTCTGTTCTTTTGTCAGGCTGCTTGTTGGAAAAGTATAAAGTTCTTGAAGAAGTTGTTTTGAACGTTTGCAGTTTTTCTTTGCCGTATCCGAAGAAAGCTCTCCATAAGTGGGAGAGGGTTCCTTTTTAATACCGTAAGAAGACGGATCAGAGAGTTTAAAATGCAAAGTAATTGTGTTTTCGGTAGCGAATTCTTTAAAGCAGGAATCAAGAAACTGGTCAAATTTTTTCTGCTTTGAAGAATTATGTGCACTGGATTGTCCACAACCTGCTAAACTGACTCCGCAAATAAGGATAAGAAGTAGAAAAAACAAGTGGGTAAATAGTGCTTTAGACAATGGTCTGCGATGATTTTTCTTCATAGTCGGCCTCCTTTGATAGCATTTTTATATCGGAAGATAAAAAGTATTTGGTATTATACTATGAATTATACAGGAAAACTATTAGTTTTTCAGAAAAATAACCATAGACGAATATTCGGATTTATTCTATAATAATATGTACGCGCAAAATTACCATGTAAATACAATTGCTGTATAAATCAGGGATAAAAGATTCTAAGGGTACATTAAGGAAAGTTGACGAACAGATAACAGACCTAATGACACAGGTTGCATAGGAGGTATAATAGATAAATGAGTAAGAAACCATATTACATTACAACTGCAATTGCTTACACATCCGGCAAACCTCATATTGGTAACACATATGAGATTGTTTTAGCAGATGCAATTGCAAGATTTAAGAGAAAAGAAGGCTATGATGTACGTTTCCAGACAGGAACAGATGAACATGGTCAGAAAATCGAGTTAAAGGCAGCAGAAGCTGGAATTTCTCCAAAGGAATTTGTTGATAACACAGCAGGAGAAATCAAGAGAATCTGGGATTTAATGAACACATCTTACGATAAGTTTATCCGTACAACAGATGAGGATCACGAAAAACAGGTTCAGAAGATCTTTAAGAAGCTTTACGATAAGGGTGACATTTACAAGGGACATTATGAAGGAATGTACTGTACACCATGTGAATCTTTCTTCACAGAATCTCAGTTAGTAGATGGCAAGTGTCCAGACTGTGGCCGTCCATGCCAGCCTGCAAAGGAAGAGGCTTATTTCTTCCGTATGAGCAAATACGCTGACCGTCTGATTCAGTATATTAATGATAACCCTGATTTTATTCAGCCAGAATCCCGTAAGAACGAGATGATGAACAACTTCCTTTTACCAGGACTTCAGGACTTATGTGTATCCCGTACTTCTTTCTCATGGGGTATTCCTGTAGACTTTGATCCAAAGCACGTTGTTTATGTATGGCTTGATGCATTAACAAACTATATCACAGGCCTTGGATATGACTGCGATGGTGAAAGTGGAGAATTATTTAAGAAATACTGGCCAGCAGACTTACATCTGATCGGTAAAGATATTATACGTTTCCATACAATTTACTGGCCAATCTTTTTAATGGCATTAGATCTTCCACTTCCAAAACAGGTATTTGGACATCCTTGGTTATTACAGGGTGACGGCAAGATGAGTAAATCCAAAGGTAATGTAATTTACGCAGATGACCTCGTAGATTTATTCGGTGTAGATGCTGTTCGTTACTTTGTACTTCACGAGATGCCATTTGAGAACGATGGTGTAATCACATGGGATCTCTTAGTAGAACGTATGAATTCTGACCTTGCCAATACACTTGGAAACCTTGTAAACCGTACAATTTCCATGTCTAATAAATACTTTGGCGGAGTTGTAGCTAACAGTGGAGTGACAGATGGATTTGATAAGAATCTTATGGACGTAGCATTAGATACAAAGCATAAAGTAATAAAATGTATGTCTAAGCTCAGAGTTGCAGATGCTATGACAGAAATCTTTAACTTATTTAAACGTTGTAACAAGTACATTGATGAGACAATGCCATGGGCTTTAGCAAAAGATCCTGCAAAACAGGACAGACTTGCTACAGTTCTTTACAATTTAGTAGAAAGCATTACAATCGGTGCTTCTTTACTTTCTCCATTTATGCCAGAAACGGCAGAAAGAATTTTTGCACAGCTTAATTCTTCCGAAAGAACTATGGACGAACTTGAAATGTTCGGTCTTTACGAATCTGGAAAGAAAGTAACAGACAAGCCAGAAATCCTTTTTGCAAGACTTGATGCAAAAGAAGTACAGGCAAAAGTAGACGAGATGAATGCTTCAAGACAGGCTCCAGCTGAAGAAGAGAAAAAAGATGACGAACCAGTAATCGACATCGAACCAAAAGAAGAAATCACATTTGATGATTTCGAAAAAATGCAGTTCCAGGTTGGTGAAATCATTGCCTGCGAAGAAGTAAAGAAGTCTAAAAAGCTTCTCTGCTCCCAGGTTAAGATTGGCAGCCAGGTAAAACAGATTGTTTCCGGTATTAAGAAACATTATAGCGCAGAAGAAATGGTTGGTAAGAAGGTTATGGTTCTTGTAAACTTAAAACCTGCGAAATTAGCCGGTGTACTTTCTGAAGGTATGCTCTTATGCGCAGAGGACGAAAATGGGGAATTATCCCTGATGGTACCAGAGAAGAAGATGCCAGCAGGCGCAGAGATTTGTTAATTAAATTCTGAGTTGCCGCAGGCAGGGGAGACGCTCCCGAAGAGAGGCAATACCCTATATTTGTGACTTTCGTCGCTGCAGGTTGAATGTTCGCTTAAACGCTCGCATCCAACCCTTGGTCTAAGGTCACAGCTATAGGGTATCTTCTCTCTTCGGGAGCGTCTATTTTCCCTGTGGCAAACCAGGGATTAAAGAGGTATACTATGATTTTTGATACACATTCTCATTATAATGATAAACAGTTTGATGCAGATAGAGCGGTCGTTCTCGAATCGCTAAAAGATGCTGGCGTGACACAGGTTGTCAATGTCAGTGCAAGCTGGAAAGACCTGATGGATACCTTAGAACTTATTTCGAAAGTACCTTTTATGTACGGGGCAGCCGGAATTCATCCAGACCATGTTGGTGAACTTAATGAGGAACGGATGGAGCAGCTTCGGGAATATTGTCACAGGGATAAAATCGTGGCAGTCGGAGAGATTGGCCTTGATTATCACTGGAATGTAGAGCCAAAAGAAGTACAGCAGGAGTGGTTTATCAGACAGCTTCATCTTGCAACAGAGGAAAAACTTCCTGTAATTATACATAGCAGAGACGCATCGCAGGATACATTTGACATTATGAAAAAGGAACACGCCGGAACGACAGGCGGTGTAATTCATTGCTTTTCCGGTTCTGCTGAAATGGCAAAAGAATATGTAAAAATGGGTTATTACATTGGTGTAGGAGGTGTCGTTACCTTTAAAAATTCCCGTGTGCTGAAGGAAGTTGTAAAGGCAATTCCATTAGAGTGTATTGTAGTAGAAACCGACTGCCCTTACCTTGCACCAGCACCACACAGAGGAAAGCGAAATAGCTCTGCATATCTGCCGCTGGTGATTGAAGAAATCGCAAGACTTAAGGAAATTACAGCGGAAGAAGTAGAAAATGTAACCTATGAAAATGCTCAGAGATTGTATGGGTTAATTCATTAGGAGAACAGAAGGACAGACGAACTCTGGAAGAGAAAGAATCCATATCTGTGACTTTCGTCGCGGCGTGTTGAATGCTCGCTTAGCACTCGCACCCAACACTTGCTCCCAGGCCACAGATATGGATTCTTTCTCTTTTACATATTGTCCCTTTCTTGATTTCGTCTCTTGAATGAGATATCCATTTCATGTATTATTATCTTATTATAGAGAAACTAAGTAAAAATTTAAGGGGAAGACTTCAACATTGATTCCCCAAATATAAAATTGCTTTCAAAATCTTATGACAGCCCAAGGAGGTCTTATGGCGAATTTAGGAAACCCGCAGGAAACGATTGCAGTTTTACAGCGGTATGGATTTAATTTTCAGAAAAAATATGGACAGAACTTTTTGATTGATACGCATGTACTCGATAAAATTATTGGTGCAGCAGAGATTGAAAAGGATGATTTTGTTTTAGAAATCGGACCGGGAATTGGAACGATGACGCAGTATCTTGCGGAGGCGGCAAGGGAAGTTGTTGCGGTAGAGATTGATACAAAGCTGATTCCAATTCTGGAGGATACTTTAAAGGAATATGATAACGTTACAGTATTGAACGAAGATATTTTAAAGGTAGATATTCGCAAGATTGCAGAAGAAAAGAATGGTGGAAAACCAATTAAAGTCGTTGCGAACCTGCCTTACTATATTACAACACCAATTATTATGGGGTTATTTGAGAGTGAAGTACCACTGGACTCTATTACAGTTATGGTGCAGAAAGAAGTCGCTGACCGTATGCAGGTAGGCCCGGGAACAAAGGATTATGGTGCTCTTTCTTTAGCAGTACAGTATTATGCAGAACCATATATCGTGGCAAATGTACCGCCAAACTGCTTTATTCCAAGACCTGCGGTTGGTTCTGCAGTTATCCGTTTAACTCGTTATCAGGAAAAACCAGTTAAGGTAAATGATTCCGCATTTATGTTTAAGATTATTCGTGCTTCTTTTAATCAGAGAAGAAAAACGCTGCAGAACGGACTTTATAATTCAAGCGAACTTCGTATTCCAAAGGAAAAGACAGTAGCGGCGCTTGAAGAGATGGGGCTTACTCCGACAATTCGTGGAGAAAAGCTTTCTTTAGAGGAGTTTGCAAAGTTATCGGATATTCTTGGAAGATAAGAGCGTGTTTGAAAAATTATTCCTGCAATCTGCACGTCCCAATTTGCGGTATATTTTTACAGGATATTTGGTGGCATAAAAGTCATTCTGCAGAATACATTAGTGAAAAAAGGAGTATCATCATGGCAGATTATCAAAGGATACTTTCTTATTTGTATCGTTATGAAAAGGCAGAGAAAAAGGAATGCTTCGGGTTTGTTAAGGCAGAACAAAAGTCAGGCAGCCTTAAACTGACGATTCAGATAGACGATGAGCGTTTATTGCAGGGAATGGAGCTTAAATTATGTTTTTATGAGCGGCAGGGAGAAAGCTGGCAAGTCTGGCAGTTAGACACACTCATTACGCAAGAACATAAGGAAGAAATACATTTGACCTACCCTGCAGCTATGCTTCCGGCTGGTTTTCGGATAAAAGCACAGTCGGGAGTATTACTTTATTATCAGGATGCTTTTTATTACGGAAGTGTGTGGATTGGAGAGGAAATTCCGGCAGAAACTTTGGAGCCTCTTCGGTGGCATAAGATTGTGAATTCTGCAAAAGATAAATCTCAAATGCAGGAAAATAAATCTGGAAAAGATATTGCTGGTAAAATATCAGAAAAACAGACAGAGACAGAAAAGATTCTTCCAGATAAGATGTCAGAAAAACAAAAAGTATCAACAAGAAATATTACTGATGAAATGTTACAGGAGCAACAAGAATTAGAGGAAAATATTTTAGAAAAAAAAGGTCAGATAAACACAGAGAGTTTTGAGGAAAAGGATTTTCAAAAGAGAGCTGAGAATAAGATAGAGAACATAAAATCAGAGGAAAACTTGCCTGATTCAGAAAATGATATAGCACATAGCAATAATACAAATATAGAAGAAAGTGTTAAAATAAAAGAATTTTCAGAAGATGGTATTGAATCAAAAAATAAATCTGAACTAGAACTAAAATCAGAGTTAAAGACAGATTCTGAAATAGAATCAAAATCAGAGTTGAAGACAGATTCTGAAATAGAATCAAAATCAGAGTTGAAGACAGATTCTGAAATAGAATCAAAATCAGAGTTAAAGACTGATGCTGAAATGGAATCAAAATCAGAGTTGAAGATTGACTCCGAAATAGAACCCCAAATAAAAATAGAAGCAGAAACTGAGCCAGAAGCCACTTCTGTTGTTGATAATTTTGAAAAAATGTGGATAAATGCAATGAAAAAGAACCCTTCTGTGGACAATATTTTTAATACCGCTTTTTATGAAGGATGCAGGATTTCAACCGCGGATTTGGCACAGTTTGGGGAAGAAGCCAGCGTACTTAAAAGCAATCAGTTCCTTTTGAAAGGATATGGGAGATATCATCATATTCTGGCAGGAAAAGTAAGGTACGCAGGAGAAGAACGCTACTGTATCGGTGTGCCGGGAATTTATGAGAATCGGGAAAAATATATGGCAGAAATTTATCAGTTTCCAGTATTTTTATCACTTACAGAGAATCGTATGAAAACTGGAAGTTTTGGATACTGGTTGTATCTGCTGAGAGACGGAATATAAATCGACAGTTTGGCAGATTATTGCAAACGTATTTTTTGATGTGATTATGGTGATTTTATTGGGGGAAGGGAAGCTCCCATCTGTAGGCAGGAGGGTATCACAAAATATTGAAATAAGTACGTCGCTATTTTACGGGACTATGAGTTTCATAAATGGGAGAATATTTTATGAGAAAATATACAGAAGACGAAAAATTTATGAAAGAGGCAATTAAGCAGGCAAAAAAAGCAGAGGCGATTGGTGATGTGCCAATTGGCTGTGTTATTGTTCATGATGGAAAAATAATTGCCAGAGGATATAATAAGCGGAATAAGGATAAGACTGTGCTTGCACATGCAGAACTTCTTGCGATGAAAAAAGCATGTAAAAAGCTTGGAGACTGGCGATTGGAAGACTGTACGATGTACATCACTTTGGAGCCTTGCCAGATGTGTGCCGGAGCAATTGTGCAGGCGAGAGTGACGAGAGTCGTTATTGGCAGCATGAATGCGAAAGCTGGTTGTGGCGGCTCAATACTTAATCTTCTTGAAATGCAGGAATTTAATCACCAGGCAGAGGTAGAAAGAGGCGTTCTTCAAGAAGAATGCTCGGAAATGCTCTCAGCATTTTTTAGAAAATTAAGAGAAATTCAAAAAGAAAAAAAGAAAAAGCGAAAGCTGATACAGGAAAAAAATCAGACTGATAATTAGAATTAAAATGTAGCACAAAGCTGGTTGCGAGACTGGCTTTGTGCTTCTTTTATAAAATTGTAAGTTTGAAACGAATAATCAGTAAAGTACTCGGCGATTAAGTGAACGAGGATTCCTGCCTGATTTCCTAAAGAGATAATAACTAGTAACATGTAAAAGTATGCTATGCATTGTATAACACAAATCTCTCAGCAAGAATGCGGAGGCATTCTTGAATAAAAAAGCGTCATAGCAATAAAGATATATAACAATCTTCATTATTATGACGCTTTCTATTATGTGAATATAAAAATCGAATTATTAAAACCGTGCGG
>UMCX01062977.1_pt1 | contig 10127 bp, 7 predicted proteins | sample 1964341 | NCBI WGS metagenome assembly UMCX01 (sample SAMEA4835979, study PRJEB28245) | human gut metagenome | biome: gut microbiome; material: fecal sample | place: Denmark | collected 2008
CATCATCAAGATATTTGCTAACAACTTCAATAGCTTCATCAACCATTAAGCCTCTGATATCTACTTCTGTACTAATTTGGCTGACTTTAGCTAGCATATTGAAGCCACCAGCTTTTTTAGATGGTGCAGTTTCTTTTACTTTAACAGCATGAGAAACGAAAGAGCAATCTTTAGCTTTAACATTCATTTTTAAACTGCCCAATTGAACAGTTAATTCTTTACCACTGATATCAGTGATAGTTCCTTTTTGGCGAAGTTTATTTACATATACGATATCACCAACAGCAATGGTTTTAATATCGACAGCTTCACCTGGTTTATTTGGATCATCATTTTGTTGACTTACTTTATCCAGACGACCACGTAATTTATGACGAGCAGCATCTATTGTTTCCTGACGTTTTTTTATTCCTTGGTCGTTGAATTGAGCTTTCAATTCCTTGATGATTTCTTCAGATTCGCGACGAGTACAGCGAAGTAAACTAGCACATTGTTCTTTAGTTTTACGAAGTGTTTGCTCTTTTTTCTTAGCCATTTCTTGCTTCATATCGGTAAGTTGTTTTTCTAATTTTTCAATGCGTTGTTGACGTTCAGCAATATCAGCATTTTTTTGTTCATACATCAATTTTTCATTTTCTAGTGTATTTAATACATTTTCAAATTGAGCATGGTCGGCTTTAATGAGTTGTTGAGCACGTAAAATCAAAGTATCTGATAAACCTAATCTTTTACTTATAGCAAAAGCATTACTAGCCCCTGGTGTACCTATCAATAATCGGTAAGTAGGGCGAAGGGATTTGATGTCAAATTCTACACAAGCATTTTCAATGCCTTCTTTAGAATAAGCAAAAGTCTTTAACTCGTTATAGTGAGTAGTAGCTACAGTGCAAGCGCCAATTTCCATCAATCTTTCTAAAATTGACATGGCAAGGGCAGCACCTTCTTCTGGGTCAGTACCAGAACCTACTTCATCTAATAAGAGCAAGTCATCATGTTCAATATTATTCAAGATATTTACGATATTGCGCATATGAGCGGAAAATGTACTGAGGCTCTGTTCAATGCTTTGCTCATCACCAATATCAGCATAGACATTTTGGAAAATGGAAATTTTGGAACCAGATTGAACAGGGATAAAAAGACCAGATTGAGTCATTAAGACTAATAAGCCTAAAGTCTTCATACTCACTGTTTTACCGCCTGTGTTTGGCCCTGTAATCAATAAAGTGCGATATCCTTCGCCAAGTCTGATATCAATAGGAACGACGTTATCTTTATTGAGTAATGGGTGGCGAGCTTTAGCTAAATTGACAATACCTTCATCATTGATTTCTGGCATAGTAGCGTGCATTTTACGAGCTAATTTTGCCTTAGCAAAAGCAAAATCCAATTGAGCCATGATTTCACAGTTATGAAGTAAGCTATCAGCATTTCTAGCGATTTTTTCAGAAATCACTTTTAAGATACGTTCAATTTCACGTTTTTCATCAATAACTAATTGTTTGATATCATTGTTTAGGTCAACAATGGACATAGGTTCAATAAACAAAGTAGAACCACTAGAGGATTGGTCATGTACGACACCTGGGAATTGTTGACGATATTCTTGTTTGATAGGGATAACATAGCGTTCATCACGGATAGTAACGATATTATCCTGAAAATATTTTTGATAATCAGGATTTTTTAAGATACCGTCAAGATTTGTTTTGATGCGACGCTGAGAAGATTTAATTTCACGGCGAATACGCATAAGTTCAACGCTAGCACTATCACGCATAGAACCATGTTCATCAACAATATTATCTATTTCGCGTTCGAGTTGCCCCAAAATTTCAATAGATTTAGCCCATTCTTTGAATTGAGGGCTATCTATTTCTAATTCTTTGAAGAATTTTTTGAGATTACGCATTGCGTACATGGTATTTAAAATATCGAGTAATGAATTTATTTCAATTACTAGACCTAAAGATGTTTTCTTTAATAATGAACGAATATCATGAATACCGCCAAAAGGTGGTTCAGAGCTAATTAAAATGTTACTAGCTTCTTGTGTATGTGAAAGATTTTCAATTACTTCGTCAATATCGCTACTTGGTAATAGTTTTTCAGCAAGTTCTTTTCCCATACTAGAAGTAGCCATATTTTGTAGCATAGTGATAATTTTGGCATATTCTAAAGTTTTAAATACGGATTGATTCATTTGTTAAAAAGATACCTTCCTTAAATTATTCTACTCCACGGAAGTAATGACCACGAGTAATATTTTGTTCATATTTAGTGATATTTTCAGGCATTAAAGCAAGATGATTTTTGCCTTCAAGGATAATTTCTTTATAGAGTTTAGTGAATTTAGCTAATTTTTCTTTGGACATATATCTGCCATCTAAGCGAATGCGGTCAATATGAAGATTAGTAAATTCTGGAACATGAGCTAGCATATTTAACTCTTTAGCGTTTAATAAATGCATATGACAATATTGGTCTGTTACGATAGGGAATTTTTCATTTTTGCGGTCGCAAAGCCAATAATTATTTTTTTCGCAAGGTTTTGTACAAGTACCTTTATCTAAATTGCCTAAGAAACTGCCAAGCACACAATATTCAGATACCATAAGTTCCATATTGCCATGAACGATACATTCAAGAGGTAATGTAGAAGCTTCATTTAATGTTTTTATCTGTTTAAAGTTTAATTCAGGGGAAACAGTAGCTCCCTTAATGTCATAATTATTTAGGAAAGTTAAAGTTACATCATTATAGACATTGAAGGAGAAATCTGCCCAGATAGTGATATCTGTAAATTGTTTGATTAAGTACATTTGCGCTAAAGTATGTGCATAAATCATATCTGGAGCGATATCTTTTATTTTTGTAAGCCAATTTGTAAAAGCTGTTTGTTCATTATCGCGCATGATACGAGGTGTAGCAAAAGCAATTTTAATATTAGCTTCACGGCAAAGCTTTGTAGCTTCAGCGTACATTTCAGCAGTGATGAATTGATGATTATAAGATTCGCCACCGAATAAAACAATATCTGCTTGATTATCAATAGCTGTCTGTACTTTAGCAATAGTATCAACAGCGACTACGAGTTGAGGTCTATTTGTTTGATTGAATGATTTGGAAGCTAAATCCTGTTGCCAAATAGTATTATCAATTTTAGCAATCTGTGGACGATGATAAGCTTCAAGGCGCATGGACATTAATTTTTCAATTAATAAGCGACGAGTATCATTCATGACGCTCATAGGCACAATGACATTTTCATCAATAGTGCAAGATAAATTTTCTAATTGATAAATAGTATTGCCTAAACGTTCCATTTGTTTTTGTACTGTTGATTTATCCATAGCGCGTTTTAAAGCTGTTTCAACAAGGAAATCACTAGTTATTTGAGCGCTATAACCATCTTCATCAGTAGCTTTTAACATAAAAGGCTCATTGAGTTTAGCGATGGCTTCGATATTTAAATTTATTTTGCGTATTGGTGAAGCACTAGTATAATAACTGCGAGCTTTTTGCATGAGATTAGCATCAAAAACTTTAAATATACGGTCATGTGGGTGTACGCGATTTGGTACAGGAATGATGACTTCCATGCCAGCACTAGCAGAAGTTATTTCTTTATTTTTATAGATGATTTTAGATACATTAGTACTTACACGACCGCCGACTTTTACCCAGAAATCAATAGTATCACCGATATTTACATCATCAGTGAGTTTCATGATAGCTTGACGTTTATTATCATCATAGCGAATTACTCTACCTACGAGGCGACCACGATTGTTTGGTCGTTTATCGCTCATCATGAATTTACCTTGTTTTTTCTCTAAATAAGCAGTAGTAAAATCACGATTGAATATTTGAGAAAGATTTTTTTGAATATCTTCTTGAACTTCTGTATGACTATAATAAGAGTCGATTTTTTGGCGGTAAGCGTCAACAACGACAGCTACGTATTCTGGTTTTTTCATGCGTCCTTCAAGTTTTAAAGAAACGACACCAGCTTCGATAAATTCAGGAATTAATTCAAGTGTATTCATGTCGCGAGGACTCAATAAATATTGTCCAGCATCTTTTAAAACATTGTTATTATTTTTATCAACTAAAGTATAAGGTAGACGACATGGTTGAGCACAGCGTCCACGGTTACCACTTCTGCCACCAATCATACTACTCATTAAGCATTGACCGGAATAGCATACACATAAGGCACCATGAGCGAAAACTTCAATTTCTACATCGCTATTACGGCAGATATGAATAATATCTTTTAATGTTACTTCACGAGATAAAACGACACGTGAAAAACCAAGTTTTTGAAGAGCAAGAACACCAGCTAAATTATTCACTGTCATTTGTGTACTAGCGTGTAATGGTAAATCAGGAGCTACAAGTTGAGCCAAACGTGCAGCACCTAAATCTTGAACGAGTACAGCATCAGCACCTATTTCATAAAGAAAACGAAAATAATCTGCAAGTGCAGGTATTTCAGAATTGTCTACTAAAGTATTTACAGTTACATGGATTTTTACATTGCGTAAATGAGCAAATTCAATGGCTTCTTTTAAGCCTTGTTCATCAAAATTATTGGCATAAGCTCTTGCACCGAACATTTTGCCTGAAAGATAAATAGCATCAGCACCACTTTCTACAGCGGCTTTTAATGCTTCCATACTTCCAGCAGGGGCTAATAATTCTATCAAAATATTTTCCTCCAGTTATTTTCTTAGCTTATTATAATACACAGAGTATAAAAAATAAATGGTAGTGCCATTAAAATGCCTACCATTAGTGTATGTCTTCATGTTATTTTTTAGCTTATTTATGTTTATTAGAGCGATTTTCATCAAGAATATCCCAAAATTCATTATAATCTTTTTTCAAGCGAATTAATTGTTCAGCTATTTGAAGTGCCGTCAATACTGCTACTCTATCTGGTGGCAAATATTGGTTTTGTTTAGTCATAAGACGAATATTTTCATCTACTATTTTAGCAGCTTCTTGAATGTCATTGATATCACTATCTTTAGAATAGCGGAGAGGATATTTTACTCCCAAAATTTCTACAGTTACTTTGTTATTCATAAAATCACCTTAATATTTTAAAATAAGCCATGATATATTTAGTATATCAATATTATATACTAATACTATTTTTATAGCAAAGTATTTTACAAGATATTCATTTGACACTAATTTATATATTTTTTAAAATGTAATAAATATCTATGGAGAAGTAAAAAATGAAATTTAAATCATATATAAAACAAAAATGGTTATTATCAATTATAGCAGTGATTTTAATGATTGTTTATTACTTGAATTTTATTCAACTGCCTCCTGCTGTATCTGTGGAATTGCAACAAAACTATAAATATAAATTGATTTTGATACCATTAGATACAAGGCCGCCATGTCAAAAAATGGTAATAGATGCAGGAAAGATGGCAGGTGTACAGATTATAACACCACCGTCAGAGATAATGGATTATTATACTAAAGAAGGCGATACAAAAAAAATACAAAAATGGCTGATGGATAATATTGATAAATCAGATGGGGTAATTGTGTCTATTGACCAATTATTGCATGGAGGTTTATTAGCTTCACGTGAGTCAGGGACAAAACAAGATGAGTCGCAAATTTTATTAAAATTTATGCGTGATTTGAAAACAAAAGCGAAAGATAAACCAATTTATGCTTTTAATGTTTTGCCAAGGATAACACCACCGCCAACTTTAGAAAGTGATAGTAAAAAAATGATAAAGATATCTCGTCTTATTGATGAGATAAGTATTTTTGAAAATGAAGATGATATAAAATTATTGGCAGATTTAAAAGAAGATATAAAACAAGAAGACTTAGATATTTATTTAGATTTATTTAGACGCAATACAGCTTTAAATAAAGAATTAATAAATCTAGCTAAAGAAGGTATCATAACAAAATTAGTGATTGGTCAAGATGATGGTGAAGATTTTGGCATACCAAATATGGAGAAAAAAAGTCTTATAAATTATGTGCATTCTTTAGGTATTAGTAATGATGTTGTGATGATAACTAAAGGTGCAGATGAGGTAGCTTTATCACTATTAGCTAATTTTGTGCAGACGAAGGAAAATTATCAACCTAAAGTATATGTAGAGTATAATGATGAGAAAGCTATGCGCACAGTTATGCCGTTTATGGCAGGTTCAGTAGGTTCTACAGTAGAAGAAAAATTAGTGATGGCAAATGCTAAAAAAGTAAATTCACCACAAGAAGCTGGCTTGATTTTATATGTTTTTATTGGTAATGATGAAAATATGTCTACACAGAGACAATCTGCATTAAAGATAAAAAAATATTTAGAGCAAGGTAAAAAAGTCGCTTTAGTTGATTTAAGTAAGCATTTTTCAGCAAATGAAGTATTATTTCCTACATTATTAAAAGAGGATGTGCCGATTAATGAATTAACTTCTTATGCTGGTTGGAATACAGCTAGTAATTCCATTGGTACGGCACTGGCGAATGCTGTTATTTATAAGGCGATAAGACCAACATTTAATACAACAAATGATATGCTGGCTGTAGAATATAATCGTTTAAATATAAATTATGAAAGATTTCTAGAAGATTATTATTATCTAAAAGAAGTGATTGATGTAATGAATATTACCTTGAAAAATCATGGTTATGAAAATGTAAATGATTTGGATATGGAACATAATTATATTTGGATGAATAAATTACTACAATCTGATATGCAAAAGCGAGCAAATCAATTAAATAATAGTGAAGTTTTTAAAATGCCTTTTAAAGTGCAAACACCAAAGGGAGTATTTGACTTGACTATTCGCAATTTGCAGGTTGATGTATTTTTCCCATGGCCAAGGACTTTTGAAGTATATTTAGATGTAAGATTAAATTTATATAGATTAAATAATTAAATATACGAATTTAAGGAGTGACTTTTTTGGTAGAAACGTTGATTATGGTATTAGGTGTAATAGCAGGATTTAGCCTGTTAAAAGTGAAAGAACATAGGCGAATAGCTGTGGTAAATTTAAATAATAAGGTACAGTTAATAGCAGTAGCTTTGATTATTTTTATCATGGGAATAAATTTAGGTAGTATGGAAGATTTTGCACATAAGATGTTGACCATGGGATTACAAAGTTTAGTATTTGCTATAATTCCTACAGTGTTTTCAGTAATTATAGTATACATTTTTAGCAAATTATTTATTGTAAAAAATTAAATAGTAAAAGAAGGTTTGTAGATGGTTTATATTGCATTATGTGCATTAATTTTAGGAATTATTTTTGGTCAATTTGTACTTGATAGTACATGGCATGATTTATGTAGTGAATTAGCAGATTATGTCTTATATCTATTGATGTTTTCTGTAGGTATAAGCGTGGGTATGAATGAATCAATAATTGAGAAGATAAAAAATTATAATTTGACAATATTATTGATTCCTATAGGTGTAATTATTGGGTCTGTTTTTGGCGGATTTATTTGCAGTTATATTTTTGATATGAATTTGGTATATAGTTTATCTATCGGTGCATCTATGGGTTGGTATAGTTTATCAGGGGTAATGCTTGAATCACTTGCAAATGCACAGATAGGTACAATAGCCTTTTTGAGTAGTTTGATGAGAGAATTTATCGCTTTTATGATGATTCCAGTTTTAGTAAAATATTTAAATACATTTGCAGCTATAGGAGCGGCAGGTGCAACAAGCGAAGACTCCACTTTGCCTATGCTTATAAAATATAGTAGTGAAGAATTTATTATTATATCTGTAATTAATGGTGTATTATGTTCAGTAGCCGTACCAATTTTAATAAACTTTTTCTTTTCCACATTATAAAATTAATAAAAAAAGCTGTAACATTGAGAAATTCTCTTTGTTACAGCTTTTTTTGTACAACACTTGTTAAAGTTAAATAAAAGTATATAAATGGCTACCAATGGCAACAGGTGGCATTCAAATACAACACTTGTTAAAGTTAAATAATGAAAGTATTGTTGGTGATGGTTTAGTATTAGAATTCAAATACAACACTTGTTAAAGTTAAATTTGCCAATACTTGGAGACGTGATTGTAAATGTTACAATTCAAATACAACACTTGTTAAAGTTAAATTGTATATATAGAGTGTAATTATTAAAATCTATCCAATTCAAATACAACACTTGTTAAAGTTAAATTTTTTGCACCTGTTAGCATGTCATCATTTTGTTTTAATTCAAATACAACACTTGTTAAAGTTAAATCGCTTGTATGGGGCTGTGGCTGGCTCACAGTGGATTCAAATACAACACTTGTTAAAGTTAAATAAAAAAAGTGCCTAGTCCATAGACTAAGCACCCAATTCAAATACAACACTTGTTAAAGTTAAATGCCCGCAAAGCCAAGCGTGGCGGTATTAGTCAAAAATTCAAATACAACACTTGTTAAAGTTAAATCCTGCAAAAGTTAGCAGTATTTTAAATTTACCGCATTCAAATACAACACTTGTTAAAGTTAAATTAAAGTTAGCATCGTAGAGCAAAAGCTTTTGGAATGATTCAAATACAACACTTGTTAAAGTTAAATTGTTTAATAGTAGCAGTATTAGGTGGTGTATGTTTATATTCAAATACAACACTTGTTAAAGTTAAATAAAATTGCACCCGTCCAACCTTTTGTATTTGCTCTATTCAAATACAACACTTGTTAAAGTTAAATCGAAAGTAAAAAGGATATTGAATAATAAATGGATGAATTCAAATACAACACTTGTTAAAGTTAAATGTTTAAAAATTAGATTATTACACATGAGGTGATTAAAATTCAAATACAACACTTGTTAAAGTTAAATGTAAAAGATGAATATGATTATGCTTATTTTTTTGTATTCAAATACAACACTTGTTAAAGTTAAATACTATTGATGATGTAAAGGCAGTTTTGTTAACACAATTCAAATACAACACTTGTTAAAGTTAAATGGGGGCTAACCACCCCCTAACCTAAAAAGTAAAAAAATTCAAATACAACACTTGTTAAAGTTAAATTAAATTGGAATATTATATACTGTTCCTGTATAACAATTCAAATACAACACTTGTTAAAGTTAAATAAACAGTCAATTTCTGTAATCTCACCATCAATCAAATTCAAATACAACACTTGTTAAAGTTAAATAAGTCCTACTCAATCTACCAATGTTCCATGAAGTTATTCAAATACAACACTTGTTAAAGTTAAATCTTATATATTTAAAATGGGGAATATAATTTATAACTATTCAAATACAACACTTGTTAAAGTTAAATTAACAGAGAGCCAATTAACGAAATTAGAACAGAACTATTCAAATACAACACTTGTTAAAGTTAAATAAAAGACTACCAAATAAGGAGGTTATACATTATGTTATTCAAATACAACACTTGTTAAAGTTAAATACAAATGATTGTTCAGTTCGTAGATGACTTAGTAGAATTCAAATACAACACTTGTTAAAGTTAAATGAAGTAATAAAATTCGTTGTCGTTGTGATTGTGGCAAATTCAAATACAACACTTGTTAAAGTTAAATATTAATCCACCTATTGCAGTACCAACACCAGGAGCGAATTCAAATACAACACTTGTTAAAGTTAAATTGAGAGCATTATTTATACAGGAAAATCTGGAACAAATTCAAATACAACACTTGTTAAAGTTAAATTGTAAATGGTTTTGCTTCTCCGTGGATTAGCTGGAAATTCAAATACAACACTTGTTAAAGTTAAATTCAACGCCGCCAATAATATCTTCTTTTTGTACCAAATTCAAATACAACACTTGTTAAAGTTAAATAGAGTGCCAAATAACGAAACTATTAATAATCTAGTATTCAAATACAACACTTGTTAAAGTTAAATAACAATCGTCCAGATAATCCCCATTGTGGTACATCAATTCAAATACAACACTTGTTAAAGTTAAATAAATAAATAGAAAAGAATATATTTCTGCTGTAGATATATTCAAATACAACACTTGTTAACGTTAAATAAATTTGCAACTTGTATAGTATCTACATCACAATTAATTCAAATACAACACTTGTTAAAGTTAAATTGTATACGTATCAG
>UMCX01072479.1_pt1 | contig 10076 bp, 8 predicted proteins | sample 1964341 | NCBI WGS metagenome assembly UMCX01 (sample SAMEA4835979, study PRJEB28245) | human gut metagenome | biome: gut microbiome; material: fecal sample | place: Denmark | collected 2008
GCAGCTGTAAGGCGGATTTATACTGGCAGAGAGCAGACAGCAGTTCTTTGCGTTACACTGGATTATAATAAGATTTTTCAGCCCTTTGAAAAGATTATTTCTGCAGAATCCGGGGGCATGATCCTGGATAAAGAGGGAAATGTTCTGTTTCAGAAGGAAATGCTGGGTGAAAAGGAAGAAAAGGATTCGGGAGAGGCTGTCTCCAGGGAGTTTCTGGAGTCCGGGCAGGGAGATTATGCTTTTGTAAAACGGAAGAACGCGGCTTGCGGATGGATTTTTTATCTGTATAAGCTGCAATCAGCAGTGGACAGCTCTGTGGCAGGAATCCTGGTCAGCGAGATTCCCTTGATTGCAGCCTGTGTAGCCATAATTCTGGTGTTGGGACTTTCTTTTTCCAGACTTTTTACCAGAAAGATCGAGGAGCTTACCGCTAACATGAACCGGGTAAACCAGGGCAGCCGTGAGGTTACGGTGGACAGCAATGCCGGAGATGAAATTGGTCTTCTGGTGCGCAGCTTCCGAAGCATGATGGACGAGATCAACCGTCTGATCCATGAGGTTTATGAGAATAAGATCGCGTTGAAAGAGTTTGAACTGAAGGCACTGACTGCCCAGATCAACCCTCATTTTTTGTATAACTCCCTGTCTGTTATCAACTGGATGGCTATTCGAAGCAATCAGAGGGAAATCAGTAAGGTTACTTTGTCCTTATCTATGTTTTACCGGACTGCTTTAAGTAAGGGGCAGGATATGGTAACTGTGGATAACTGTATTCAGAATATTAAGGCGTATCTGGACATTCAGCTGGTGATGCATGACAATGATTTTCAGGTGATCTGGGACATTGACCCGGAGGTGAAAGGAGATATTGTGCCTAAATTGCTGCTGCAGCCTGTTGTGGAGAATGCATTGGAGCATGGGCTGGACATGAAAGAAGAAGGAGAGAAGATTCTGAAACTGTTTTTTGTAAAGGACGGTGAGGATGTGCTTCTTGCTGTGGAGGATAATGGACCAGGAATGGAACAGGAAGAGGCAGATAAGCTGGTGACTTACAAGGCTTCCGGATATGGCCTTAAAAATGTCAATGACAGAATGCAGCTTCTTTATGGGATGGAGTATGGAATCAAGGTGTTTAGCCAGATTGATCAAGGCACCAGGGTAGAAATGAGAATTCCAAGAGAAAAAGCGGATGAGGAGGCTGTGGCAGCCGGAGAGTTTTCTACGAAAAAGTTTTTGCAGGAACCGGAAGAAGACACAGAGGACACAACAGGAAAGAAAGGTGGAAAAAGTGAAGAAAAAAAATAGAATTCTGGTATTGGGACTGACTTTTTCCATGTTGATTTCGTCTGGTTCATTGACTGGCTGTGATAGCGCAGTTGGAAATATGGGAAAAGAGACAACGGGTGTGGAATACGAAGAAGCAGATTATGAGCTTTCTGAGGAATCAAGCAGTGATTCCGGAATTGATGCAGCTGACCCAGGCACTGTAGACAACGAGACGGAAAAGACAGCAGAAAACAGAACGGATGCAGAGAAAAGTACAGAAACAGAAGAATCCCAGACAGATAATTCTACAGATAGCGGATTGTGGAAAAAAGCTTCCACAACTCCGTATGGAAAGTACCCGGAGCTTGTGACTTATACTTTAGGACAGATGAGCGGTGCCAATAATTCCAATCTTCCAGCAGGAAATACCTACGAAGACAGCGCTTATACCAGATATCTGAAAGAGATTCTGAACGTGCAGAATGAAAATGCCTATATGGAGCGGGAGGATCGCTACGACGAGTATGTGAATGTGCTGGTAAATGATCACACTTTGCCGGATGTACTGGTGGTTTCAGACAGGGAGACTTTAAATGTTCTTGTGGAAAATGACATGGTGGAGGATCTGACTGAGGTTTATGCAAACTGTACCTCCCCGAGAATCAAGGCCATGTATAACAGCTATGGTCCCCAGCTTCTCGGTGCAGGAACCTTTGATGGTAAGCTGATGGCGCTTCCGGAAGCAGTAATCGACCACGGTCCCTGCCTTTTGTGGATGAGAAAGGACTGGATGGACCAGCTGGGTCTTGCAGAGCCAAAGACTCTGGAAGAGGCTATGGATATTATCCAGGTTTTTCAGGAAAACAGGATGGGAGCAGAGGAAGGGGAAGATCCTGTGGGACTTGTGTGTGATACCAATTTTGTGTCTACTACCAGTCAGAATTATTCGGTGGAACCTGTTTTTGAAAAATTTTATTCTTATCCAAGAAGATGGATCAAGGACAAAGACGGGGAAATTGTCTATGGTTCTTTGACAGAGGAGACCAGATCTGCCGTTGCTTATTTGCACGAGCTATATGAGAGAGGAATACTGGATCAGAACTTTGCCCTGCGTGCTCAGAATAATCTCCGTGATCTGGTAGTGGAAGGTAAATGCGGTGCGTTTTTTGGACTTTGGTGGGCACCGAATAATCCGCTTATGGATGTGGCTGAGAATGATCCGGAAGCAGACTGGGAGCCTTATTACCTTACTGCTGAATATCAGGAAAAAGATAACGTTTATGCTTCTTTTCGGGACAACAAATATGTGGTTGTGAGAAAGGGTTACGAACATCCGGAAATTGTAATGAAAATTATCAGTGTTCTGTTTGATTACAGCCGGTTTGAAGATGAGGAAAATGCGGATGAGATCAACAGCTATTTTGCTTTGAATGTGGACCCTACAGCCAGACCGCTGGTTATTAATGTGGATTATAATGAGGCAATTTATAATGTTACGAAGGATATCCGGAGAGTAATGTCCGGCAAGCAGAAGGCAAGTAATTTAAGCGCACTGGAAAAGTCTTACTATGATGCCTGTATGAAGTATTTGAGCGGGAAAAATGTAACTGTAGAGGACTGGGCTGCGTACAAGTCCAGAATTTCAGCAGTGGGCGTGCTGGTTGACGGCCATTATAGTTCGGTGCGCAGAACATATCTGGTTGATTCGGATGGAGAGATTCCCAACATGCTTGCTTCCCTGGAGAAAAATGCCTTTATTCAGATGATCATGGGAGAGCAGCCCATGGATTACTTTGATACCTTTGTGGAAGAGTGGTATGACCAGGGGGGAAGGGAACTGACCGAGAAGATCAGAGAGGAGAATTCGTAATTTATGCGAGAAGAATTATTTAAGAATTGTACCTTATGTCCCCGGAAGTGTAATGTGAATCGTCTGGAGGGCAAAAGAGGATATTGTGGCATGGACAGTACTATAAGGGCTGCCCGTGCCGCTCTTCATATGTGGGAGGAACCTTGTATTTCAGGAAAAAAAGGATCAGGGGCTGTTTTTTTCTCTGGCTGCGGCTTGCGGTGCTGTTTCTGCCAGAACCGGGATATTGCCATTGGGGATTCCGGAAAAGAAATTTCAGTGGAGCGGCTTGCTGAAATTTTTCTGGAATTGCAGGAAAAAGGGGCGGCAAATCTGAATCTGGTCACTGGGGCGCATTATGTGCCGCATATTATTTCGGCGTTGGAGCTGGCCAGAGGAAAGGGAATGAATCTTCCGGTCGTGTACAATTCCAGTGGGTATGAGAGCGTGGAAACTATCCGGAGACTGGATGGTTATGTGGATGTATATCTGCCAGATATGAAATATATGGAGCCTGAATTGGCTGCTGCTTTTTCCAACGCAAGGGATTATCCGCAGGCGGCGCAGAGTGCAATTGCCGAAATGATGCGTCAGACCGGTCCCTGTCAGTTTGCGGAGGATGGATATATAAAACGCGGGACAATTGTTCGTCATCTGATTTTGCCAGGGCATACCAAAAATTCTATTGCAGTATTGAAATATCTGTACCGGACTTATGGGGAGGATATTTTTATCAGCGTAATGAACCAATATACGCCTGTCTGGAAGAATGAGAAATTTCCGGAACTGAATCGGAAAGTGACCAGACGAGAGTATGAAAAGGTGCTGGACGCTGCCATTGAGCTTGGAATTGAAAATGGCTATTTTCAGGAAGGGGAGACCGCGGAGGAAAGTTTTATACCGGCGTTTGATTATGAAGGGGTATGAAAGAAAAAGTATTATGCACGAATCCGATGATATAGTTCCAGAGGATATTTGTGGTGACTTTGAAGTTGAGTAAACGAACAATTGGTATGGGGAGAAAAAGCCTGCTGACTACTGTTTTGAAGCTGCCCAGCAATTGCCGGGCAGTATTAGAGCGTGTTTAAAAAAGGTTTTCTGTGAGATGTGTATTGCTGTTACGGTTATCTTTATGACCAGCAGCATATGCTATTTTGCTTCAGGTGCACAGCTTGCAGAGCAGGGATTGTCAAAGCCAGGATTGAAAGCGTAGAAGTTTTTAGCGTCCAACTGTTCCTGGATGGAGCGAAGTGCTTCGCCAAATCGCTGGAAATGTACCACTTCCCTTGCACGCAGGAAACGGATAGGATCAGCAACTTCCGGGATATTTCGTACTACACGGAGAATATTGTCATAAGTGGAGCGTGCTTTCTGTTCTGCTGCAAGGTCTTCAAATAGATCCGTGATTGGATCACCTTTACTCTGGAATTCGCAGGCATTAAATGGAACACCCCCTGCTGCCTGTGGCCACACGCCAACTGTGTGGTCAATATAATATGGTCCCAGCCCGGAATTCTCAATTTCTTCCATAGTGAGGTCACGGGTAAGCTGGTGAACCATGGTGGAAACCATCTCCAGATGCGCCAGTTCTTCAGTACCGATATCATTAAGCACAGCTGCAGAGGCTCGGTTCGGCATGGTAAAGCGCTGGGAGAGATAGCGCATAGAAGCACCGATTTCTCCATCCGGGCCACCATACTGGCTCATAATGAACTGAGCCAGCTTCGCATTTGGCGTTTTGATATTGATTGGATACTGTAATCTTTTTTCATAATTCCACATAAACTGTCACGCTCCTTCCTTTTCCCATGGAAATGGCTGCTGAGACCATTTCCATGCATTTTCACTGCTTACAGCTGCATTGTCGATGGTCAGAGGACCGTACTTCTCAGCATATTCGGCCATCAGCTGGTTGCGACGGTCAGAAATATCGGAAAAATAGCGCAATGCTTTTTGATCCTCAGGGTGAGTATCCAGATAAAGAAGCATGTCATTGACAGCGAAACTAACCTCATTGATCTGCTGTAAAAAAGAGCATCTTGGGGAAGGCTGCTTTCTCATCATCTTCGAATACCTCTCTTTCCACAGAATGGTTTACAAAGCTGTGGGAAAATAGTGCCCACAGACAAGGCATAGTCAAGATCATAGGCTGAAGTGAAATTCTGATATGGTACATAGGCCATTGCTGGTGTCAGGTGTTTCAGGTGCTCATACATATTATCTGTTTTTGATGAAATTGGTTTAGCGCAGGGGCAATTTGGTGTTTGGGAAATTGACGGATTGTATGAAGACTTCACAGGTATGAAATCACCGGAATTTTTATATGGTCTGGTACAGTCTGAGGACTCACAATTCATTTCGCTGCAAGAAGTCTCTCGCCGCATTTGCGACAGTGGAGCGGGAGAGAAATTCATCATCCCGCAGGTTCTATTATAAGGGCGGCAGCCCGAACGGTTCATCTGATAATTTTCCATAAACAGATCCTTTCCTTATTCCGTAAGGTCTTTCCCTTTATTCTATGTAAAAATATATAAATGTGTTTATATAAGAGAATGTAATAGTTACGTATACTGTTGGTGGTGCAGTGAAAAGAACGGATGGTATTTTTTATTATGGCTTTGGTTTTAAGAGATACACATGCACAAAATAAATCAGTGCGGGAATCAGAAATACAAGATTTACACCGCCTGCCAGGAATTCAGGAACGTTGCCTGCTCCTTGAAATGTAAATTCAAGGAAAAGGTACAGTGCTCCAGCTAAAGTACTTAACATCCAGTTCTCCCAGCCCAGCCAGCCAAGAAGCCCAGCCAGAATCAGGGAAAATTCCCGATAATACTGCATATAAGTATCCGAAGAAAATGGAAAAACATTTCTTAGAAGATAACATCCAAATAGGATTCCAAGAATATTCATTGCTCTCATTATTTCAAAAATCAGACTTGTACTCTTTAACATAGAGCAGTTGTCCCATAGCTTTACATCTAATTTATTGGCTGCGCTGATAGCTGCCTTGGTGAAAGTGCCATTTGTCATAACGATGCAGCGGTCGCAGTCATAGTATTTGCCCCCGGCATAGACCTCTTGCACTGCTTTATTCCCAACTGGATAAGAATAATATTTGCATTGAACTGCATATTTTGAAAAATGTTTGTAGGCAATGATGTCGACACCCTGGTCACCACTTTTTTTGGTAACTTCTACATGGTGAAATCCCTTTCGGCGCAGCATCCGGGCGCATTTATATTCAAATTTGTGTCCGTTCATCTGGTAAAATTCCTTATTTTGAGTTATTGTTTCGTTTTTTTATACAAAAACAGCAGAAATCGTTTCATGATTTTTTCAAAAGTCTTTCACACTTTTATCACATTTGTTTCGTATATTATTAACTGTAGAAAGCACCAAGTCTTTCTTAATTTAATATTTTTCTTTTTCATACGCGCCGGTGCGAAAGCACCGGCCTCCTTCCATTTCTGGGGAAAATATCCTGGTTATAAAGTTAACTGCGAAAGCCGAATTCGGGAAAATGAAATAAAAGTATATTTATAGAGATAAAGTCATTGTACTACATATGAAATAAAAAGTAAACACCTGTTCGAACAACACGTTGCTGTTCACTCCGTTCACAGTAACGCGCTTCGCGATGCACAAAAATCACGCATTCGCATGATTTCGCGCCGCACTTCCCGGGTTTTGTGTGAACAAAGTTCACAGTTAACTTCAAACATACTCTAAGATTTACTGTAAGAAAATGACTATTTCCAAAAGCATACAGTAGTGCTATAATAGCAGTGTTTAGAATGTTAGGGGCAGACTCATTTTTTGTCTGTGACCTGACATTTTCCTATTATTTATATATTTGGAGGAGTTATGCAAATTATAATTGTCGGGTGTGGAAAAGTTGGACGTACACTTGCAGAGCAGCTTCAGGAAGAGGATACTGATATAACTCTGATCGATATCAATCCGGACAGGATTAATGAGATTACAGATGAAGTAGATGCTATGGGCGTTGTTGGAAATGGAGCAAGTATCAATACTCTTATGGAAGCGGGAATTGAGAACGCAGACATTCTTATCGCAGTTACTGTATCAGATGAGATGAACCTTCTATGCTGTCTGATCGCCCAGAAGACTGGTCACTGCCACACAATTGCCCGTGTGCGTAATCCGATTTACAGTAAGGAGATTGGTTTTATCAAGGAGCGTCTGGGTGTAACCATGATCATCAACCCGGAACTGGCAGCAGCCCAGGAGATTTCAAAACTTCTGCGTTTTCCATCCGCCATAAAGATCGATACTTTTGCCAGAGGCAAGGTAGAACTTCTGAAATTTAAAGTAATGCCTGAATTTGAACTGGATGGAAAGAGCATTCAGCAGATTACGGAGCACTTTCGCTGCGATATTCTTTTCTGCGCTATTGAGGGAAAAGATTATACTACCATTCCAGGCGGTACCAATGTGATCCGGAATGGAGATGTGATTTCTATTCTTGCTACCCCGCAAAATGCAGCAGCTTTCTTTAAAAAGATTGGCTTGAAGACCCATCAGGTAAAGAACACCGTGATCGTAGGAGGTGGAACTATTTCTTATTATCTTGCCAAGGCCCTGCTTGCCATGAAGATCAAAGTCAAGGTAATTGAGAAAGATAAGAACCGCTGTGAGTTCCTAAGCGAAGAACTTACAGATGCTACGATTATTAACGGTGACGGCACAGACCGTTCCCTTCTTCTGGAAGAGGGGCTGGAAAGTGCTGAGTCCTTTGTAACTTTGACTAATATGGATGAGGAGAATATTTTCCTTTCCCTTTTCGCAAAGACTATTTCGAATGCCAAGCTGGTTGCCAAGGTAAACAGACTTGCCTATGACGATATTATTGACAGTCTGGACATCGGAAGTGTTATTTACCCGAAATACATTACTGCAGATTATATTTTGCAGTATGTAAGAGCAACTCAGAATTCCATTGGAAGTAATGTGGAGACCTTGTATCACATTCTGGATGGAAAGGCAGAAGCCCTGGAATTTAAGATCTGTGATAATTCACCTATTGTAGGAAGGACATTGTCCGAACTGAATCTGAAGAAGAATCTTCTGGTTGGATGTCTTTACCGGGATGGCAGTGTGCGCATTCCTCGTGGACATGATGCCCTGGAGATTGGAGACAGAGTTGTAATTGTTACCACGAACAGAGGCCTTCGTGATATCAACGATATACTTGCAAAGTAAAGGAGTCCGGACATGAATTATTCCATGATATCTTATATTCTTGGCTGGATCTTCAATTTTGAAGCGGCATTTATGATTTTGCCAGGAATTACAGCAATCATTTACCGGGAAAAAAATGGTCTGGCATTTCTGATCACGATGCTGATCTGCCTGACAATCGGAATTCCGCTTACCAGGAGAAAAAGAAAAAGCAAAGTATTCCATGCCAAAGAGGGTGCTGTTACAGTTGCTCTCAGCTGGCTGGTACTCAGTATTGCAGGAGCGCTTCCTTTTATTATTTCTGGAAGTATTCCCCATCCTATAGATGCAATATTTGAGACTGTTTCCGGTTTTACCACGACTGGAGCCAGTATTTTGAGTGATGTGGAGGCTCTGTCTCACTGTATGCTGATCTGGAGAAGCTTTACCCACTGGATTGGCGGAATGGGAGTACTGGTATTTATTCTCTGCCTGCTGCCTCTTACCGGTGGATACCACATGAATCTGATGAAAGCAGAGAGCCCGGGACCGTCTGTCAGCAAATTGGTGCCGAAGGTACAGTCCACAGCCAAGATTTTGTATACCATATACATTATTCTGACTGTTGTGGAGATTATTTTCCTTCTCATTGGAAAAATGCCTCTGTTTGATACATTGTGCCTTAGTTTTGGTACCGCAGGTACTGGTGGTTTTGGTATCAAAAATGACAGTATTGCAAGCTACAGCACGTATAATCAGGTGGTGATTACGGTCTTTATGATTCTTTTTGGAATCAACTTTAATGCCTATTATCTGCTTCTGACGAAAAAAGTAATGCAGGCAGCCAAGAATGAAGAGGTACGTTACTATCTGGGGATTATTGGCTTGGCCATTGTAGTTATCGCTATTAATACAAGAGAAATGTTCACAAGCTTTGGAAGAGCTTTCCAGCAGGCTGCTTTCCAGGTGGGATCCATCATTACGACTACTGGATATGCTACCACAGATTTCAATGTGTGGCCGGTATTTTCCAAGACTATTCTGGTTATCCTTATGTTTGTGGGAGCCTGTGCAGGAAGTACAGGCGGCGGTATCAAGGTATCCCGTCTTCTGATCCTGTGTAAATCTGCACGCAAGGAACTGCAGCTGTATCTGCACCCAAATGCAGTGAAGAAAATCAAGATGGATGATAAGGCGATTCCCCATGAGGTGGTGAGAGCTACAAACATGTTCCTGTTTGTGTATATTATGATTTTTGTTATTTCACTGTTGATCATAAGTCTGGACAATCTGGATATGGTTTCCAATTTCACTGCGATCGCAGCCACTTTGAATAATATAGGACCTGGGCTTGGAGCTGTGGGACCTACCGGGAACTTTAATACGTATTCTTATATTTCTAAGGGTGTTATGATCTTTGATATGCTGGCAGGAAGGCTTGAAGTATTCCCGCTGTTACTTTTGTTTAAGAGAGATACCTGGAGAAAGTTCTGAAAACTGACAAATAAAAAACTCCTCAAATTAACACGCTCTAAAGAATGTTAATTTGAGGAGTCTTTATTTGCGTAAGCAACGAACAGGAGCCTGTTTGGTCTTACTTGTCCATAGTATAAGGCTCATCTGCCGGATATCCTCCTGCCGCTTTCTGCATTCCACGCGGCAGTGCATCCTTGGAAGTACGCCAGTCCGCATCTTTATTGCGGTAATCAAACTTATCGCAGAACCAGTCCAGATCATCAGAAAGCCTTTGCATATTCTGCTCCATCATTGGGAAAAG
>UMCX01052083.1_pt1 | contig 10024 bp, 6 predicted proteins | sample 1964341 | NCBI WGS metagenome assembly UMCX01 (sample SAMEA4835979, study PRJEB28245) | human gut metagenome | biome: gut microbiome; material: fecal sample | place: Denmark | collected 2008
GGTCAAGTCTTTTTTTAAAACAAGTTTGTACTTTACTGACATACGATTAATAGATTGAGGGTTAGTGATTTACTACATTACAAAGATACGGTGTCCTGAGGTCTGGCGGGAAAGGTATATACGGTTAGCTGAGGTTTTGGCGGTATTTCTTGTTTTTTTGTAAAATAATTGTCGGATTCCTTGCATGATACCAAAAAATATCGTACATTTATAATGTATTAGAATGTTTAAATCAAAATTATTATGAATGATAAAAAAATAGAGCTTATATCGGCAAAAGGAGCCATGGGTGTTACCGAATTCGCGCTCCTTTATTTTCCGGAATCTCCCCCTGAGACTGCCTATAAAAGGATGTGGGTATGGATACGGACTTCGCGTGGTCTGAAAGAAAAACTTTTGGCTGCGGGATGGGTGAAATTCCAGAAACTTTATACGCCGAAGCAGGTCGCCTGCCTGGTTGAGCACTTGGGGGAACCTTAGAAAGAATAAACAACCGAAAGAGCCGCACGAAGCGTTCCTGCGGGAACTGTAGCCTTTCATTTAATACACAATAGTATGGTAATACAAAAAGAAGTCGAAGGTACTTGCTTCGACTCTGCGTTCCAGACAGGGAGCGCCAGTTTGATGACCTTGAATCAGTACATCGGTAAGGTGAAGAGTGGTGAGTATGCGAGACCGATCGCCTATCTGCGTGGGCTTATCAAAGCCGGCAAGAAGGATGAAGCTGATGCTTACAAGAAAAAACTGCCCCTCTATGTCGCCGGCGGCGTGATGGAAGGAGGTCGTAAGTTGGAACACATGGTGCGCTATAGTGCTTGCATGGTGATCGATATAGACGATTCGCCTATACCCGTCCTTGAATTGCTCCGCCGGGCGGCTGAGCTCTCGTATGTGAAAGCCGGTCATGTCAGCCCTTCCGGGACCGGCGTCAAGCTCTTCATAATGGTTGACAGTGATTTGAAAAATCATAACTTGGCCTTTGGAGTCGTCAAACACCGTGTCGAAGTGGATCTTCCGGGCGTGAAGGTGGACGTCAGTGGAAAAGATCCGAACCGTGGCTGTTTCGCCGGCCATGATCCGAACGCTTTTTATAAGGAAGAATCTGAAGCGATCGAAATCCCCGTTGCTGACCCGGAGCCTCAGGCCGCTTCCGGACATTCCTCTGGAAGCGTGTGCTCCGGCACGCGGCTTTCGAACTACATTGACAAGTATGAACAAAGCAATACTTTTGTTGCCGGTAACCGTCATTCCTATCTTGTGAAGCTGTCCTCTGTCTTGAACAATGCCGGCTTTTCTCTCTACGACGCTGTCAGTGAGTGTGTCCGCCGCTATGGTTCGGCCGACTTTCCGGCTGCCGAGGTCGAGACAACAGTAAACGACATCTACCGACGCTACAGTGCCTCGCATGGGAGCTGTGCGTTCCATCCGGACGGGACCAGTTCCGTCCCGAAGTCTGCCAAATCTGCCAAGTCTGCCACCCCCTTTCCCAAAATGGCACAAAAGGATGCAGAATACGGCGAATGTGATGATATAGAGCTGGATAACACCCTTCTTCCTTGCTTTGACGAGAATATCTACGATCACTTGCCACCTCTTCTCACGGACATATTGAAATGTGCGTACAGTCGTACGGATCGCGACATTTTGCTGATTTCTTCGCTGACGCTTCTGAGCAGCGTGTCTCCTGGTGTCAAAGGTTCGTTGGGCGAACACGATTACACACCTGCCTTTTATTCGATCATAACCGGCGGTTCTGGAAGTGGGAAAGGGCGTATCGCTGCCCTGCAACGGATGCTCGAACCCTGGCAACAGTATATTTATGACAATTCTCGTCACCAGGTTGAAGAATATGAAGAGTTGCAGGAAGCATACGATAACTACAAGATGCATAAACGTCAGAAACAGACCTCCAAACAGCCGCTCGGTCCGGCTCCGTCAAAGCCGAAGGTGGTGAAACAGAGAAACCTTGCGCTGACGGGTAACGTCACGCAGGCCCGGCTCGTGGAACTGCTCGAAGCCAACTATCCTTACACATCCTGCATGGTCGATACAGAGATGGAGACGGTCTTGAGCATGTTCTCGCAGGATTTTGGCAAATATAACGATGTGCTGAACAAGTCGTATCATCATGAACCTGTAGGCAGCTCGACGAAAAGCAGCGGATCGTTCATGGTCAAACGGCCCAACTTGGCACTACTGCTGAGCGGTACTCCTGCCATGCTTCCCCGCCTGATCCCTTCGACCGAAAACGGTCTCTTCAGCCGTATTCTGATGTACCGCATACCGGGAAGCGGGACCTATCGTCCGTTGACTTCGGCCGACGATAGCCCGGCAGCATCCGAATATTTTGAAAGTTGGGGGCAGCGTGTGCTCGATATCGGAGTTTTTCTCGACAACTCTCCGACCTGGGTCAAATTTAGTGATGCCCAACGTAAACGCCTCGATCGTTTTTTCGAGCGCGAGTACTACAATGTCCGTTCTTTCGGTAACGAAGACATGGAATCGACGGTCCTGCGCTATCGTCTGGCTATTTTTCGCATAGGAATGCAACTGACCGCGTTGCGCAAGGGCGAGAGTGGTTGCTCGGAGCGTGTCTGGACGATCAGCGACGATGATTTCGCCACCGCCTTCCATCTCGGCAAGGTTTGTCTGCAACATGCCTATGTCGTGGCTACATCGTTACAGAGTGCTTCGTCGGAAGTGCACTTCCGGTTTCCACACCATTTGCGCAACTTGTTTGTCTCCCTTCTTGATTCTTTCAAACGCATTGACGTGGTCAAGGAAGCGAATGTCCGTGAAATTTCAGAATCGACTGTCGATAAATTCCTTCGGAAACTGCAAAAAAATGACCTAATCATCTCAGAAGGAAATGGTTATTACCGGAAGACGGAACGGGGAAAGCAGGTCGTCGAAATTTAAAAAGGCCCCGGCAGACTTGGCGGACTTTGGCAGGTTTTTCACTGAAAATCCGAAAAACTTCAAAAAACAGACCGGTAAGCATCGGGTCAATGACGGACAAGCACCCTTTCGAAACACAGTAGGCATCGGGGTTTTCCCTAAAAAGCACCGATTTTTGAACGAAAGTGGTATTAATGAATTTTTAGAATGCTATTTTTGTGGATAAATCTCTGTAGATGAGCTATTTGGTGGATGTAAAAATGACGAAAAAAAACGATCGTTTCTTTTCGTCATTTTTACACCACAAAAATACATATACTTTTTAAAACCACAACCCTTTTCCTGAAAAAAAATCTTATCTCTATATCCTTTCTTATCAATCAGATAGCAATTTAAGGACAAAAAACCACCTTTTCAACACGAACTCCAAAAAGAGGCGAAAAAAATGACGAAAAAAACGATCGTTTTTGCTATCAAAATACGAAAGTTAACACGTGTACATTATTAACGCGTGTACATATATATAGGACGAACATTTCAATTATTGTATTATTAATATTAAAGTTTAGATTATGAACAAGAAGATTTCTACTCTTTTGACAGCGGGCTTACTGATGGTAGGTGCGTTGTTTGGTTCTGCAAACGCTGCTCCTACAGCGGAAGCCGCAAAAAGTGATCTGCAGAATGGTGCAAAGTTCTACTTAGGTAACACAAATGGTTTCATCAAAGTAGATCAAACTTACAAAGTAAATGGAACGGCTGTTTCCACTTATAATGCTACAGGTGATCTTGCTATCGAAAATGCTACTTTGTTTGAAATTGCTGATTATGCTTACAATGCAATTGGTGACTTTTCTACGTTTACATTGAAAGCTGATGGAAAACCGTTTTATGTGACGAAAGCAAATGGTAATGCGTTAAGTGGTAATGTGACAGATGTTGCAACTGTTACAAACATCTTTACTGTAGAAGGTAAAGGATTGGATTTTACAAAACTGAAAGTTTTGAATTTGGCTGGTCAATTTGAAGTTAATTCAACTGCCGTTACGACATATGATGTAAGTGCTGCGGGAACAGCAGCTACAGCATGGGTTGCTAAAACAGACCTCACTGTCGATGATTTGAACGCCAACCTTTCCGGTCAAGGCTTCAAGTTTGCATTCCCAAATGCAGTTTCTGATCCGGATGTCAATCCGTTTGCAGATCAGATGATTGCTGTAGATGCATCTACTGTAGATGCTGCATTGACTGTAAGTGTAATTTCTACTCCTGCAACATCTGGTATGTATTTTGTTAAAGCTGACGCTGCCGGTAAGAAACTGTTGGTAACAGGCTTTACAAAAGCACAGGTTGAAGCTGCCACATTTATCGTATTGAATCCGGAAAAGAACTTTGGTATCACAGGCTTGGATGCTGCAACTGGTGAAGGCTACGACTTTACAACTGTAAAAGGTAACAAGTTGGCCGATAACAACGTTAAGAAAGATGGTAAAGTTGCAAGCGTGAACGGTGTTTTTGCTGTTTCAGAAGACGATCCTCAGAATGCAGAAGGTGAATATACGATTACATTGGCTTCTGCTAAAGTTGAAGGTAATGACAACACGGCTGCTTCAAACTTGTTTGTAGGTGCTTACTCTTTGACTACAGGTGGTATCAAGACTTATATCACGACTGTTGGTTTCGGTAACGCCGACAAACTGTCTTTGGCTATGACAACAAGCAACACTTGGGCTGCTGCTGCTGACGTATTGAAAGCAGACGATGCTGCTATCTACAACATCTCTTTCTTGGGAACTAAGCCGGCTAACACTACTGCTGCTGCTGCTTCTTTGTATGGCAAATATTTGATCCCGACTTATGGTGCTGCTGCATTCGGCGCAGCCGTAGCAGCTCCGGAAGATGTAGATGTAAATGCTCCGTTGGCTCAGTGGGTTGTTTCTGCTGTTAGTGGACGTAACTTCGAATTCAAAAACCGTGAAACAAACGTGACTTTCACTGTCAGCATGTATAAGACTGACAAGGCTGGCGAATATGCAATCAGTACTGCTGCATTGAGCACAGGTACTGCTGTTACAGGTATTGTTGCAGGTTCTGTGGACTTGACCGATATTAGTAACTGGAAATATCAGATTGTCAAACTGACTCCGACAACTGAAAGCGAAGGTTTCTTGGCATTGACAGATGCACAGTTGAGCCAGCAGACTGAATTGGTATTCAACGGTACTGGTTCGGTAACGGTTGAAAAGCTGTACATGGCTTACAAAGGTACTAGTCCTTACTTTGTTCCTATCAACAATCCGGCTTATAGCGTTCAGTGGATGTTTGAAAAGGCTGAAAGCGTAAAAAATAAGATGAAATATGCTTATCTGGACGGAACAGATGTAAAACAGAAAGACTCTGTTGTAAACGTTGCGACTTCTTATTTGCTGTACAATTTGAAGAACGATAATTCTAAGCAGTATTTTGGTGGTGTTACTAGTGATTATAAAGCTGCAACTGCTAAAGACGATGCCAAACGTGTATTCTTCAAGAAAAATGTAGATGGAACGTATGCTATGATTGAGTTGGGCAAAACTGATATTACAGCTGGAAATGATGAAGTAAATTACAGTGGTCTGATTAAGTATGATGCTAACAAATGGTCTGTAAATACAACAACTGCTGTTTTTGACGCTGCTTCTGCAACTTTGGATGAACTGAATGCTCCTTATTCAGCTGTAACGGTTGACTTTAACGCTCTTTCTGAATCATTGGAAGCTGTAGCACGTCACGCTACATTCAATAGCGAAGAAGGTGCTGTTGCTGTGAAACAGAACAAGAACGGTATCTTGGAAGGTATTATCGGCGAAGGTATGACATTCTGGTTGGATACAGCTGATATCGACAAGGATTTCCATTCTTTCTATATCTCTAAAGGTAATGGTGAAGAAGAAGCAAGAGACTTCTTGTATTTCGCAACGGATTCTATGCTTCATTGGGATGCTAACAAGGCTGATTATGTATATAATGTAAACTATGCTTTGGAAGGTTCTTATACAGAAGTAGATGGAAGTGATGGCGATTTGAAAGCTATTTTCCGTCCGGCAACATTGGCTGGTCTTGACACAATCTCTACGACTGTAAACGGCGAGACTGTTTTGGTTGCAGAAGAGGAAGAAGAAGATGTATGCTTGGGTGGTGTTGATAACTTCAAGTTCTACATTATGAAAGCTTCTGAAAGCAGCTATGTAATCAGACCGATTTCTGCTCCGAATTATTATTTGTACAACCTGAACGGTAAGTTAGGCTTTACAAATCAGGTGGAAAAAGCTCTGGTTGTTACATTGGGCGAAGGCGATGCAACAGCTAACGAGGACGTGGAAGTTGCAACAGTTAAAGTTGTATCTGGCGAAGGCAACGTAACAATTGCCGGTGCTGCCGGCAAGAAAGTTGTCATCAGCAACATCTTGGGCCAGGTAGTGGCTAACACGGTTGTTTCTTCTGACAACGCTACAATCGCTGCTCCGCAGGGTATCGTAGTTGTAGCTGTTGAAGGTGAAGAAGCTGTAAAGGCTATCGTTAAATAACGGTTGATACTAAAAAACAATACTGTCTATCGTAAGGGCGGTTCACGTACCGCCTTTACAGACATATGACATTTTATAATCAAATAATTCTAAATATCACCGTGCGGTATTTCCCGGACAGCCGGCCTTGCAGCCGTTACTTGGGAGCGACCAATTACCCCGCGAGGGGGAACAAGCGGTGAATATTAATACTAAAGTTAATGAAATTATAAGAAGTTCTTCTGCCCTTCCTTCTGTGAAGACCGGAGGCAGACAAAAAACAAGCCCCTGCAATCGTTTGGTTGCAAGGGCTTCGTTATATGATTACGTTGCAGTTCTTCTTGATCCTTCAAGGCTGTAATTCATTTCAATAGCGCCTCTACCTCTTTTTCCGGCAGTCCCGCAGTTTTGGCGATGGTGGCAAGATCCATGCCTGCTTGCTTCATGTTCAAGATGATTTTGCGCATTCCTTCGGTGATGCCTTTAGCTATTCCTTTTTCCTCCCCCTCCTCAAAACTTGTAGCCATGCAGGCAGCCAGGTCGCGTTCGGCTGCAATGCTTAGTTCGTATGCTAAGCGTTCTTTAGCGCTCATGCGTTGTAGTTCGATAGCGCTTTTGAGTTTTCGCAGGAGTTTGTCGTTTTGTATTGTTTCTTTTGATAACTGTCCCATAATGTCTATGTTGTTCATCGTGTATAAAAATTTTTTGTAAAACGTATCGCATTCCTCAAAGTTCAAGTTGAACTTTGGAAGCTCCAAGTAGATCTCATTCAGTGTTTCGCTGAACGGAATTTTCAGTTCACGGTCCATGCGCACGACATCCCAACGATATTTGTCTGTGTAGCGCGTATCGAGCCGGAAGTCCAAAAAGCAGACTACATACACTTTGTTGATATGATAGTTCCACCGTCTTCTCTCCTCCTCCTTTGCCAACCGGAACTTCTCGCTTTCTATATCAGCCTGCATTTGTATAACAAACGAAGCGTAGTAAAGTACACGGTCGGAGAAGTACTTTTGTCTCTTTTTCTGGATTTCGACAATGAAAAGCTCTCCATCCGATCCTTCACAAAACAAATCGAATACAGCTTTCCTGCTATCAGTATTGTTGCCTTGCATTTCCACGTTGTGGAATATGATATCTTTGATATCCTTGTTAAGCAGGCTGTTCAGGAAGCCGATTGTAAGCTCCTTGTTCGACACAGTGCCGAAAAACCTTTTAAACGCGTAATCCGATTTCGGATCAATAAACATGTCTGATTTCATAGTTTGACAGGTTTTAGGTCGCTATCCAATGCCGGATAGTGTAACAAAGATAATCGTTTATCTGAAAGCCGGAAAGTTTTGTTCGGAAAAAGTAGGGGAGGTGGCATTTCCTTTTGGGATTCGTTATGTATAAACATTCTATCGCATTATGAACGCTTTAGAATGTCGGATCGAATTGTCGATGTCGTTGTAAATGGGGCGATAGACAATATTGATCCCCTTTCCCCAACAAAGCCTCGTCCTCTTTTGTTATATTTATACGAAAGATAAAACTCAAATAGTAAAAGTATGGAAATTGTAAAAGTAGTAGGACGAGAAGTTCTTGATTCACGTGGTAACCCGACTGTTGAAGTAGATGTACATTTGGCTTCCGGCGCTTTTGGCCGTGCAGCTGTTCCCTCTGGTGCCTCTACCGGTGAAAACGAAGCAATCGAGCTTCGTGATGGCGACAAAAAACGCTATGGTGGCAAAGGCGTTCTGAAAGCTGTCGATAATGTAAATAATGTAATTGCTCCCGCTATCCTGGGCATGAGCGCCCTGAACCAGCGTGAGGTCGACCATAAACTGATTGAACTCGACGGTACGAAGACAAAGTCTAATTTAGGCGCCAACGCCATGTTAGGCGTTTCTCTGGCTGTTGCCAAGGCGGCAGCTAACTATTTGGACCTGCCTCTTTACCGTTATATCGGCGGGACGAATGCATATGTATTGCCTGTCCCGATGATGAATATTATCAATGGCGGTTCGCATTCTGATGCCCCGATCGCTTTCCAGGAATTTATGATCCGTCCGGTTGGAGCTTGCTGTTTCCGTGAAGGTTTGCGTATGGGGGCCGAAGTCTTCCATGCTTTGAAGAAGGTGTTGCACGATCGCGGCCTGAGTACGGCTGTCGGTGACGAAGGTGGTTTCGCTCCTGCTTTGGATGGAACGGAAGACGCTTTGAACTCCATCATGGCCGCTATTAAAGCTGCCGGATACGAGCCGGGTAAGGATGTGACGATCGCTATGGACTGTGCTTCTTCCGAATTCTATCATGATGGCGTATACGATTATACGAAATTTGAGGGAGCCAAAGGTGCTAAGCGTACTGCCGAGCAGCAGGTCGCTTATTTGTCCGAATTGGTTGCTAAATACCCGATCGACTCTATCGAGGACGGCATGGACGAAAACGACTGGGCCGGTTGGAAACTGTTGACTGAAGCGTTGGGAAGCAAATGCCAGTTGGTCGGTGACGACCTGTTCGTGACAAACGTAGAATTCCTGAAGAAAGGCATTGAGGAAGGCTGTGCCAATTCTATTCTGATCAAGGTGAACCAGATCGGTACGTTATCCGAAACACTGGATGCAATCGAAATGGCACACCGTAACGGTTATACTTCCGTCACTTCGCATCGTTCGGGTGAGACTGAAGATGCTACGATCGCCGATATCGCTGTTGCTACCAATAGCGGACAGATCAAAACCGGTTCTTTGAGCCGTTCGGACCGTATGGCGAAATACAACCAGTTGCTCCGTATTGAAGAAGAGTTGGGTGACTTGGCTGTTTATGGGTATAAGACTTACAAGAAGTAAGAATCTCTGTTAATGATTTAGATGTAAGTGAAGAGGGTTGCGTCAGTTTTTTGCGCAACCCTCTTTTTTTATTTATTTTCTCCATCTTTCGATTAACCGGCCTATCTCTCCGATCCAGAGAACCAGAGAAGTCGAGCCGATAATGGTTCCCCAGTCTTTCCAAGATAACGGGACGACACTGAACATTTCGCCGCCGAACGTGACGATCAGATATTGCCCGGCGATGATAAGCAGGGCCACCGTCAGGAAACTCTTGCTCTCTTTGAGGTTGGCGAATGCCGAGCGGTCTTCCATAAACGCTTTTGCATTGAACATATTCCAGAATTGAAGCATCACGAAGAAACTGAAGAACCAGGATAGGTCGTGCGGCGTCAGTCCATCCTGTGCATGGAAGTGGAGCAACAATCCCATCAAAACGATTACGAATGCGAGACCGACACCGAAAATATTGTAAGCCATCGGGCGGGTAATGATAAAGTCGCCGTCCTTACCGCTTCGGCGGGGTTTGTCTTTCATCACCCGTTCGTTAGGCGGCAGCGAAGCCAGTGCACCGGCGGCAAATGTATCCATAATCAGGTTTACCCAAAGCATCTGGGTGATCGTGAGCGGAGATTCGGTTCCTAACAGGGAGCCCAATAAGACGATCAGACAGGCCGCCACATTGATTGTCAACTGGAACAACAGGAATTTCTGGATGTTCCGGTACAGGGAACGTCCCCACATCACCGCACGGGTAATGCTACTGAA
>UMCX01078010.1_pt1 | contig 10001 bp, 17 predicted proteins | sample 1964341 | NCBI WGS metagenome assembly UMCX01 (sample SAMEA4835979, study PRJEB28245) | human gut metagenome | biome: gut microbiome; material: fecal sample | place: Denmark | collected 2008
GGACCAAATGATCCGGGGCAGAGCCCTTTTTGTTGGGATAAATTTTGTCACATCCCCTTTACTTTTTCGAAAAAGCGCGATATACTTAGAACAGTTTCTTATGGCGGTGTAGCCAAGCGCTAAGGCGTGGGCCCCGCAAGGCCTTTATCCCCGTGTTCAACTCCGGGCACCGCCTCCACCAAAAACAAAGCTCCGCAATCGCGGAGCTCTTTTTTTATGCATGAATGAAGCAGCAGTGGAAATGCGGCAAATGCGCCCACTGGGAAGGGCGTATGGTATAGAATTGGATTCAAAAGGTTCGAAACAAATAAGAGCTTAGCTCTTTCTTTTATTCCTTGCGAAGCTGTCCCCGTCAGGGGAAAGTGGCGCGCATGCGCCGAAAGGGGTTAATTACCTCGAGCGAAGCGAGGTTGTATGGTTCTTTGTTGTACTGTTTCTATAGTATGATCCGCTTCCTATTTTCATCTAAAAGCCAACGTTTATGTCAGGTCATCGTCTGTCTGCATATTCCAAAAAAACGTCTATGGAAATGAGCTATCATTTCCACAGACGTTTTTGGTTTATATGATTATTCTTTCGGTACAGGACCGTACTTGTTTCTCTTGGGATCGCCCGGTATGAATGCCAGAAGGATGACGACGAGCATGAAGATGACAGCAATGAGGCGCGTCGCATTGAGCTGGGATCCTAAGAATTCTTCCCCTGCCTGATGAATGACGAAGAGAAGAGCAAAGAATGCCCAGTAATACAGATGGGATTTGCCGATATCCGACAGTCTTCTCATGCCAAGGCTGATGAGAGAAATGAAGCAGAGTGTCCCCAATATCAGGAAGGCTGCAATGAAGAAGTTTGTTTCCCCTACGAAGAGCTCCGGCTTGAAGCAGGTAAGCGCAAAGAGGAAGGCTGCCGGTGCTCCTACCATGAGCATCTTTGGCAGGTATGCTTTTCTGCTGATGCGTCCGACAGGATCGAAGTATGTCTTCCAGATGCGGTGGCGGAGGCCGCCCTTCTTGGCTTCTTCTTTTGCCTTGATGGCTTCGTTGTCAGAAAGGGCTTTCACTTCCGCGCTGTCCATGAGGGCTGTCGTGAAGGAGGAATCTCCTTTGGCAGGGATGGTGATGAAAATGGAAGTGACTGTATCAGCAAAGATGTCCATGTTGTTGGCATGTTCTGCGCTGCCTTCTGCTTCTTCCAGTTTCTTTATGAAATCATCGCGGTCCTTTGTCGGCATTTCAACGTAAATGGCAGCGACCTTCTTCTTTCTGATGCAGATGCCGGTGACGGATACGTCCATCCCGTAGAAGGATGCTTTTTCTTCTCCTTCTGACAGGGAATAGAATTCTGCTTCCTTATCTTCGTCCTTGTTCTCCAGTGTCGCTGTATAATGACGGGAAACGACTCTCAGCGTGTCTCCAAGGCGAAGAGCCCCTATTCTTCTGGGTTTCCTTCTCTGTCCGCCTGCGGCCGCTTTTTCGCCGTTTTCAGTGATGTCAGGGATATCAAAATTCATTGCCATGGTTGTGCTCCTTTAAAAGCGGATTTCTCCGCCAGTCTTCGATATACGTACACTGCTATTGTACCATTTTCAGAGTGATTTGACATTCCTATTTTCCCAATAAAAAAACCGCGGAGATTTCCGCGGTTTTCTTGAACCGAATTAGTCGACAAGTGCAATCAGAACCTGGGGAGCGTTGTCGCCCTGGCGAGCTTCGAGTTTTGCCATGGTGGTGTAACCACCGTTGCGTTCGGTATATTTCTTTGCAATTTCATCAAACAGTTTCTTTGTAACGTCTTTGTCCATTACGAAAGCTTCAGCCTGACGACGAGCGTGGAGATCGCCTCTCTTAGCGAGGGAGATCATCTTGTCTGCTACGTGGCGAAGTTCCTTGGCTTTAGCTTCGGTTGTAACGATGCTGCCATGCTGGAAAAGAGCGGTTACGAGACTGCGCAGCAGTGCCTTACGAGCGCCGCTGACTCTTCTCAATCTACTACGAGCCATTTCTTTCCTCCTATAACTATATCAATCCTTGGAATCTTTCAGGTGAAGTCCGTGTTCTCTGAAGTTGGAGAGTTTCTCCTTGATTTCATCGACGGATTTCTTCCCAAGGTTGCGTACACGGGTCAATTCATCCTCTGTCTTGTCTGTAAGTTCGCCGATCGTGTTGATCTCTGCTCTCTTCAGGCAGTTAAATGCACGGACGGACAGTTCGAGTTCGTCAATCGGGAGATCCCTTACGGCATCTTCGTTGACTTTATCCTGATCAGGTTCTGCTTCTGCTTCAGCAGCATCGTCTTTGACGATATCGGTGCCAGCCTGGCTGATGCCGATCTTGCTGAAGTTTTCAAAGCAGCTGATGAGGATCTTGGCAGCCGTTGCTACTGCATCGTCTGCCTGGACAGAACCATCGGTGTCTAGTTCCAGTGTCAGCTTGTCGTAGTCCATTTCATTGCCTACGCGGGTATCGCTGACGAGGTAGTTGCATTTAATGACAGGAGAATAAATGGAGTCGATCGGGATTACGCCGATAACGACGTCATCCCTTTTGTTCTTCGAAAATGGAACATACCCATGCCCACGGTTGATGGTCATTTCCATTCCGAGATGAGCATCTGCGTCAAGTGTGCAAATCGGGAGTTCCGTATTGAGAACATCTATTTCAGCCGGTAATTCCATATCGCCGGCATGGAAAATACCTTCTTTAGTAATATCGATTCTGACTGTGATTGGGAAAGTCGCTTCATCATGAGCGATGAAACGGATTTTCTTCAGATTCAGAATCATATCTGTTACATCTTCTCTGACGCCGTTTATAGTGGAAAATTCATGAAGCACGCCGTCGATTTTGATAGACGTAATAGCCACACCGTCTAAAGATGAAAGCAACACGCGTCTGAGGCTGTTTCCCAGAGTGATACCATACCCTCTTTCGAGAGGTTCGCATTCGAACACGCCATGACGTTTGTCATCACTGAGTTCAACAGTCTTAATTGTGAAGCTTGTATTTTCGATCATCCGAAAGTCCTCCTTCTGCGCCTTGCAGCGCCAAAATGATACGCAAAGGGATTATCCTTATACTCTTCTGCGTTTTGGAGGACGGCAGCCATTATGCGGAATCGGTGTAACGTCCTTAATGCTGCTGACTTCGATTCCTGCAACCTGCAGTGCTCGAATGGCCGCTTCACGGCCAGCGCCCGGACCCTTGACGAATACGTCTGCCGAACGCATACCCTGATCAATTGCAACTTTGGCTGCCTGTTCAGCTGCCATCTGAGCTGCAAATGGTGGGCTCTTACGAGATCCTTTGAATCCAAGTCCGCCAGCGGATGCCCAGGCAATGGTATTGCCGTTGGAATCAGTAATCGTTACGATCGTGTTGTTGAAAGTAGAACGAATATGAGCTTCACCGGATTCTACATGTTTTCTTTCTTTTCTTTTTGCTTTGCTTTTTACCGTAGCCATGTTATCCCTCCTTCAACATTATTTCTTGGTCGCAGTCTTCTTGCCTGCGATCGTCTTCTTCGGGCCCTTGCGTGTGCGGGCATTGGTCTTTGTGCGCTGTCCACGAGTCGGGAGTCCTGCACGATGACGTCTTCCTCTATAGGAACCGATTTCAACCAAACGTTTAATGTTGAGAGATTCTTCTCTACGGAGATCCCCTTCTACTTTGTAATCTGCGAGTACGTTGCGGATCTTAGCAACTTCATCTTCTGTCAGATCTCTTACACGGGTATCAGGATTGATTTCTGCCTTGCTAAGAATGTCTTTGGAAAGAGCGGGGCAAATTCCATAAATATAAGTTAAGCCGATCTCAACGCGCTTATCTCTTGGTAAGTCTACACCAGCTATACGTGCCATCTACTCTTTAACCTCCTTTTAATTAACCTTGTCTCTGCTTATGTTTCGGATTTTCACAAATAACCATTACGCGGCCTTTGCGTTTGATGATCTTGCATTTGTCGCACATCTTTTTAACGGACGGTCTGACCTTCATCTTGGTTCCTCCTTACTTACTTGTAACGATAGGTAATCCTGCCGTGCTCTAAATCATAGGGCGTCAATTCCACTGTTACCTTGTCTCCGGGCAGTATACGGATGAAATTCATACGCATCTTTCCGGAAATAGTAGCCAGTACAATATGGCCGCCGTTTTCCAGTTTAACACGGAACATGGCGTTTGGAAGTTTTTCTACTACTCTGCCTTCTACTTCAATAACGTCTGCCTTGCTCATGCGAGCCTCCTTTGGCTTATCATATGCTGTCCGCCGGTAATAATGATGGAATCAATTACGCAGCGTAAGAATTCTCGGACCATCTTTGGTAATGGTAATGGTGTGTTCGATGTGTGCGGACGGAAGTCCGTCTGCGGTCACTACGCCCCATCCGTCACGCAGTGTGATGATGTCTGGGCTGCCCATGGTGATCATAGGCTCGATACAGATACACATACCTTCTTCGAGACGCGGTCCGTGTCCCGGGGTGCCGTAGTTCGGTACTTCCGGGTCTTCATGCATGCCGATGCCGATGCCGTGGCCCACGTATTCACGCAGGACGCCGTATCCGTATGGCTTGACATAGCTTTCCACCGCATGTCCGATGTCGCCTACAGTATTCCCTATAACTGCCTGTTTGATGCCTGCGAAAAGCGCACCTTCCGTGGCCTTAATGAGCTGGAGGTTTTTCTTGTTTGTGTGTCCTACTGGAACGGTAATACAGGAATCACCCATGTAACCATTCAATTCTACCACAAGATCGAGAGAAATAGTATCACCTTTTTTTAAAATTTTTCTCGCAGATGGTATTCCATGGACAACAGTATCGTTAACAGAGGTGCAAAGTGTTGCCGGATATCCTTCATAGCCTTTGCAGCTCGGGATGCCGCCTCTGTCTCTGATAAATTTTTCAGCCATTTCATCAAGCTCCAACGTGCTGATTCCCGGCTTAACCTCTTTCTCAAGCATAGAGAGTGTATCCGCAGTCAGTCTCCCGGCTGCGGCAATCTTCTCTACTTCTTCCGGCGTATAAATCGTAATCATTCGGATGCCTTCTTAAGCGCAGCCTGGACGTCGGCGAATACCTTGTCCATGGACTGATCTCCGTTGATTTCGTAATAACGGCCGCTTACTTTGTAGTAATCGATCAGAGGTTTTGTGGATGTATCATAGACTGCCAGACGTTCTCTGACGGTCACCTCATTATCATCAGCGCGCTGATACAGTTCGCCGCCGCAGTTATCGCAGACGCCTTCCTGTTTCGGCGGGCGGAATTCCTTGTGGAAGGAAGCGCCGCACTGACGGCAAACAAGACGGCCGCTGACTCTCTTCACCAGGTCGTCCCTGTTGACGTTGAAGTCAAGCACTGCCGTCAGCTGAATGCCAAGGTCATGAAGGATCGCATCCAGAGCGGAAGCCTGGGCAGTGGTTCTCGGGAAGCCGTCCAGGATCCAGCCTTTTTTGCAGTCATCCTGAGCGAGTCTTTCTTTGACGATACCCACTGTTACGCTGTCCGGTACAAGGGCTCCCTTGTCCATATAGCTTTTAGCTTCTTTGCCAAGAGCCGTTCCAGATTTCACAGCAGCACGGAACATGTCGCCGGTGGAAATCTGGGGGATGCCGTATTCACGAATGAGCTTTTCCGCCTGGGTGCCTTTGCCGGCGCCTGGAGGTCCCATTAATAAGATATACATATCCCTACTCCTTATTTAATAAAGCCTTGATAGTTTCTTGTCACCATATAGGACTGTGCCTGTCTCATGGTATCCAGTGCGACGCCGACGATAATCAGGAGTGACGTACCACCGAAGTAGACGCCCTGAATGCCGGTGATGTTTCCGATGAAGTTCGGAAGGATAGCAATGAATGCCAGGAATACCGCACCAGTCAAGGTGATTCTGGATAATACTCTGTCAATGTACATCATGGTCGGTTCGCCAGGACGGATGCCCGGGATGAAACCGCCATACTTCTTCATGTTATCTGCCAGTTCCTTGATATTGACCGAGATGGCCGTATAGAAGTACGTGAAGATAAAAATCAGAATGCCATAGCAGATGGTATTTGGCCAGGTGCCCCATCCGAAGAAGTTTCCTACTGCCTGCACCCATCCGATATGGACGAACTGTGCAAGAGTTACGGGAAGCATGAGAATCGAGGAAGCAAAGATGATCGGGATAACGCCAGCCTGATTGACCTTGAGAGGTAAATAGGTGGAGTGACCGCCGTACATTCTGCGGCCGATGACACGCTTAGCGTACTGGATGGAGATTCTGCGCTGTCCTTCGTTGATTTCAATGACCATGAGGATCATAGCCAGTGCAATGACGAAAAACAGGAGCAGCTGGAACGGGGAAATGGTGCCGACCTGCAGATAATCAATAACGGTGGAGATAGCCTGCGGGAAGCGGGCTACGATACCGCAGAAGATGATCAGCGAGATGCCATTGCCGATTCCGTGTTCCGTAATTTTTTCGCCGATCCACATCAGGAGGCAGGTGCCAGCAATGAGGACGACTACAACGAATGTAAAGTACAGCCAGCTGTTGTCAACAAGTGCATTGTTGATACGGAGGGCGTACGTCATGCCGAATGCCTGAACGGCTGCAAGGAATACAGTGAAGTATCTTGTGACCTTCTGTATTCTCTTGTAACCTTCCTGTCCGTCTTTTCTCCACTCTTCGAGAGTAGGAATGACGGCAGTCAGGAGCTGCATGATAATGGATGAGTTGATGTACGGCGTGATACTCATGGCAAATATGGAGAATTTGCTGAGCGCGCCGCCCGAGAACAAATCCAGGAAGCCGAAGAGGTTTCCAGATGTGAACAGGCTTTCAATGACGGAAGCGTCAACTCCCGGTACCGGGATATGAACCCCGAGACGGAAGATGACGAACATCAAGAATGTGAACAGTATGCGATCTTTGAGTTCTTTGTTAGCAAAAATATTTGCGATCACAGATCCCATATCAGATCACCTCTACTTTTCCACCTGCTGCTTCGATTTTCTGCTGAGCGCCCTTAGTAAATCCCTGAGCTCTAACGGTCAGAGCTTTTGTGAGTTCACCGTTTCCCAGAATACGTACACCATCGAGAACGTTTTTCAGAATACCTGCTTCAACGAGAGCAGCCGGATCAACAACAGCGTTGTCATCGAAACGATTGAGCGTTTCTACATTGACTACAGCATATTCTTTTGCAAGGACATTTTTAAAGCCGCGTTTCGGGAGACGGCGATACAGTGGAAGCTGGCCGCCTTCAAATCCCGGATGTGTGCCGCCGCCGGTTCTAGCGTGCTGACCCTTGGTACCACGGGTAGCTGTTTTACCCATTCCGCTTCCCAGGCCACGGCCTACGCGGCGGCGAGCAGAAGTAGAACCTTCTGCAGGTTTCAGTTCATGCAGTTTCATTAGTGCACCTCCTTCTCAATTATTCTGCAATTTCTTTGCAGTCTACAAGATGACGGACAGAGTGAATCATGCCCTTAATCTGCGGGGTAAGTTCTTTTTCTACGGAGGAGTGGGTCTTATGAAGTCCCAGCGCCTTAATAGTAGCGATATGTTCCGGTCTGGAGCCAATCACGCTTTTCTTCAGAGTAACAATAACTTTCATGAGGGGCCCCCTTAGTTATAAATTTCGTCCAGGCTCTTGCCGCGGAGGGCTGCAACAGTCTCTGCATTTTCGAGCTTGGAGAGACCGTCCAGGGTTGCTCTTACCATGTTGATCGGGTTAGAGGAACCGAGAGACTTGGTCAGAATGTTTCTGATGCCTGCCATAGCGAGGACGGCACGAACCGGGCCGCCTGCCTTGACGCCGGTACCTTCAGCAGCCGGTTTCATGACAACTTTGCCAGCGCCATAAACGCCGAGCATCGGATGGGGGATTGTGCCGTTCTTCAGAGCGACAGTGATCATGTTCTTTTTGGCATCTTCGACGCCTTTACGAATCGCTTCAGGAACTTCAGCTGCTTTGCCGAGGCCTGCACCGACCTTACCTTTGCCATCGCCGACTACGACAACAGCTGCAAAGGAAAAACGACGGCCGCCTTTAACGACTTTAGCAACGCGGTTGATGAAAACAACGTTTTCCTGTAAGTCGGATTCCTGTTTTTCAAATCTTGGCATGTGTCTTCTCCTTCTACCTTAAAATTTCAATCCGGCTTCACGAGCGCCTTCAGCCAAAGCCTGGACTCTTCCGTGATAGATATAACCGCCGCGGTCGAACACGACTGTTTCAATTCCTTTTTCAAGAGCTCTCTTGCCGACGAGAACGCCTACAGCCTTAGCTGCATCAACGTTGCCGCCGTATGGGAATTCAGCCTTGATTTCCTTATCTAAGGTATTAGCCGATACGAGTGTTACGCCAGCTTCATCATCAATAACCTGTGCATAGATGTTTCCGAGGGAACGGAATACATTAAGACGCGGGCAAGCTGCAGTACCGGAGATTTTCTTACGAAGACGCAGATGGCGGCGGATAACCGCATTTCTGGTTGCATTTTTACGCATATTATTTTACCTCCTGTCTTACTTTGTTGCGCCGGTCTTACCAGCCTTACGGCGTACGTATTCACCGGAATAACGGATACCCTTGCCTTTGTAAGGTTCAGGCTGTCTCCAAGCGCGGATTTCAGCCGCAACCTGGCCAACCTTTTCCTTATCGCAGCCAGATACCACGATAACAACAGAAGACGGGGTTGTAATTGTAATGCCTTCCGGCGGGGTTACGATAACCGGATGGGAGAAGCCCAGAGCCAGTTTCAGGTTTGTTCCCTGCATCTGTGCATTGTAGCCGACGCCCTGGATTTCCAGTTTCTTGGAGAATCCTTCGGTTACGCCGAGAATCATGTTGTGCAGCAGTGTACGGTTCAGACCGTGCAGGGAGCGGTTTTTGATTTCATCATTCGGACGGGAAACGATGATTTCGTTGCCTTCCATTTTGAAATCGATTTCTTCATTCAGTTTACGGGTTAATGTGCCCTTCGGACCTTTTACGGTGACGGTATGGCCATCAAACTTGACTTCCACACCTGCCGGAACCGTAATAGGTTTTTTGCCAATACGTGACATATTATTCCTCCTACTGATTACCAGACAAACGCAAGAACTTCGCCGCCGAGGCCAGCTTTACGAGCTGCTTTGTCGGTCATGACGCCCTTGGATGTGGAAATGATTGCAATTCCGAGACCGCCGAGAACCTTCGGCAGTTCTTCCTTGTTTGCATATACTCTCAGACCAGGTTTGGAAATTCTCTTCAGGCCTTTGATAACCTTTTCACGGTTTGCGCCGTATTTCAGAGAAACGCGCAGTGTCGGATGGTTTTCCACTTCAACCTGTTCTACGTTCTTTACAAAGCCTTCATCTTTTAAAATTGTAAGCACAGCTGCCTTCATTTTAGAAGCAGGCATATCTACCGTTGCATGATATGCATCGTTCGCATTACGAATACGGGTAAGCATATCCGCAATTGGATCGGTTGTTACCATTGTTTAATCCTCCTCCCGAAATTTACCAGCTGGCTTTCTTAATGCCCGGAATTTCTCCGCGGTAAGCCAAATCACGGAACTGGTTGCGGCAAATTCCGAATTTACGCATAAAGCCGTGGGGACGGCCGGTCAGTTTGCAGCGATTGTGCAGACGTGTTGGGGAAGCATTGCGCGGAAGCTTGCTAAGAGCTTCCCAGTCGCCAGCTTCTTTCAGTGCCTGACGTTTGGCTGCGTATTTCTGAACTGCGAGTTCTCTTTTCTTCTCGCGTTCCAACATAGACTTCTTTGCCATATTGTCCTCCTGCTTATTTCTTGAACGGCATGCCGAACTGCTTCAGAAGTTCACGAGCTTCTTCATCAGTCTTAGCCGTGGTTACTACAATGATATCCATTCCGCGGATACGGTCGATTTTTTCGTAATCAACTTCCGGGAAAATCAGCTGTTCTTTAACGCCGAAAGCATAGTTTCCGCGTCCGTCGAAGCTGGTGTCGCTGATGCCGCGGAAGTCACGTACGCGCGGAAGAG
>UMCX01048751.1_pt1 | contig 9997 bp, 8 predicted proteins | sample 1964341 | NCBI WGS metagenome assembly UMCX01 (sample SAMEA4835979, study PRJEB28245) | human gut metagenome | biome: gut microbiome; material: fecal sample | place: Denmark | collected 2008
CGTGTAATTTCAACCCACGCGCCCCTTGCGGGGCGCGACGGGAGACTTGTGCATATACCGCCAGATATATTATATTTCAACCCACGCGCCCCTTGCGGGGCGCGACGTACCATACTTGGAAGAAGTAGATCCACCAGACGAAATTTCAACCCACGCGCCCCTTGCGGGGCGCGACCAATGGTGGGCCAGCTGTCGATGATCGTGTTGAAATTTCAACCCACGCGCCCCTTGCGGGGCGCGACGCGCGTCATAAACGGCAGCGGATTTGGACGTGCCATATTTCAACCCACGCGCCCCTTGCGGGGCGCGACGGCATCGAGGCAGGCGAAAGCACCGCCCAACTGGTATTTCAACCCACGCGCCCCTTGCGGGGCGCGACCCATGGGCGCACCGGCTTGCCGGTCTCGTCCAGCACATTTCAACCCACGCGCCCCTTGCGGGGCGCGACCTGGGTAGTCCGCGGTCTGATCCCGTGGGACAAATTTCAACCCACGCGCCCCTTGCGGGGCGCGACCGCGACGCGCCTGGCTGGTGCGGCGGAAGCCCGAAGATTTCAACCCACGCGCCCCTTGCGGGGCGCGACAGCAAAAGTGTACAAATCACTATGCACATTTTTTGCGATAACAGACAAATTTCAGATGCTTTTGCACAGAATGCCGCCTGTCAGGGCATTCTGCTCCTTTTTGATGCAGGAAAACCATGCGGATTTTGGGTGCGAACCGCCCAAGTGATCTCTGCGCACTTGTGCTTCGCACTATAAGATCATCGGTTCCTCGGGCAGATACGTCTGCTTGCAGCCGAAGTGTTCGATTTTATTCTCGTACTTCTTGCCCAAGTAGTAAAATCGAAGGCTGTCCTTTTCTGAGTCAATGATCTTACAGAGTTCATTTTGCAGCTTCCGGCACTGCGCCGTGTCCAGCAGACATTCGAACACCGAATTCTGCACGCGCTGACCGTAATTGACACATTCCTTTGCGATTCTGCGCAGCCGCCCGCGTCCGGCGGCGTCGCTCGTGTTCACATCGTAGGTGATCAGAACCAGCATAGGCGCCTCACTTCCATAAAAACGGCGGATAGTCGTCCAAGTCGCCGCGCAGGTACCGCGCGAGCAGCAGGCTTTGTACATACGGTACCAGACCCCACGGTATCTTTTCCTCGAGAAACGGATGCGTGATGGTCTCCTTTTTTCGCTCCTGCCACTTCTGCAGGAACGTCCTGCGCCCTGTGTCCGTCAGCAGCACCGCGCCACTCTCGCGGAAGTCAAAATCGATCGCTTTGAGCACACGGTTGTTGATGAGCGTGAGCACAAAGCGGTCGGCAAAGCACGGGCGCAGCTCCTCCATCAAATCGAGCGCCAGCGATTCCCGCCCTGGCCGGTCGCGGTGGAGATATCCGACGTAGGCGTCCAGCCCTACGCTTTCAAGCGCCGAGGCGCAGTCGTGCGCGAGCAGACTGTAAGCAAACGACAGCAGCGCGTTGAACGCATCGAGCGGCGGACGGCGGCTGCGCTCGCGGAAGAAAAACGTCTCTTTTCCCTGCAAGATCATGTCGTCCAGCACGCTGAAATATGCCGCCGCACCGACACCCTCGAGGCCGCGCAGACTGTCGAGCGACGTCTCCGCTACGATCTGCGGCAGAAGCCCCTGTAACTGGTCGGACACGGCTGAAAAGCGCGATTCTTCAATGCGCATGGCGTGGTCGCGGCGCGTGCGCTCCACGCTCCATTTTGCGTTGTAGACCTTGCCGAAGATCATCATTCCGGCGACGCGACAGCTCTGCGACGGGTCGTCCGCCACGCGGTACTGCATCCGCCGCAGCAAGACGTTCCCCTGCGCCTGACCTGCTACACGGGCGAGAAATTTCCCGCGCGGCGAGCAGAACGCAAGTCCAATCTCCCGCTGCACGCATGCGCCCATCAGGGCGGGCGACGCGCCCGCGTAGGAAAATGAGACGATGCTTTGCAGCGTGTGCAGCGGATAGCGGGCGACCGCTTCCCCGCCGCGGTTCGCCACAACGTTTTCCCCGTCCAGCGAGAGGTAAATGTCCTCCGATGTGACAAAAAGCGTGTTCAAAAGCTGTCTCATTGCTCTCCCTCCATTGCGCCGCGCAGATACGCGGAAACGGACTTGCTTCTCATCAGCTTTGGCAGACACAATCCTTTCAGCGAGCAGGCGTTGCAGCCCTTTGTCGGCTTTACCTTCGGCGTGCTGCCGCGCGCATAGAGCGCATGCATCTCTTCAAGGAGGGCACGCACCTCCTGCCGCAGCGCGGGGGTGAAGTCGACTTCCGTGCGCCGCCGCGGCTCGCTGTAATAGAGCGCGCCGCGCGGGATCTCGCAGCAGAGCATTTCTTCAAGGCACATCGCCTGTCCACAGAGCTGGAGCGTGTCTTCCGTGCCCTCTTTCGGCTTTCCGCGCTTATACTCCACGGGATAGGGCTGCCACAGGCCCTCGCGGCCTTTGAGCGGAATGCCCGTCTCGCTGCGGCGGAATTCCAGCACGTCGCACGCGCCTGATACGCCGAGCGTGCGGGAAAAGACGCGCATATCGCGCGTGATGACGAGGTCGCCCCTGCTTTCGGTGAATGAGCCGTCGTGCGCGTTTTCGTGCATGATCGCGCCGTCCGTTGTGCGGTAGTTTTCCGCCCATTGCTTTTCTACATGGATGAGTGCCCACTGGCGGCGGCAGAATTTGAAATGCTGTAAGCCGGAAAGCTGGAGGAAGTCCTCGTCCTGATAGATCACCCCATCCGCGTGCAAGTCACGCCGGAGGGAAGGCGCGTTTCATCCACGCTGACAATGTAGTCGCCGTAGCTTCTCGGCGCGGTCACGCCGTCCTTGTGTTCGACCTTGACAAGGTCAAAGAGCTTGTGCGCCGGAGCGCAGCCGAGCTCGCAGTTGTGCTTGAAGACGATGAGCTCGCGCACGGCCATCTTGCCGCGCGCGGCGGAATGGTCGTTTTCAAACATGTTCAAAATAGCCGTCCACAGGAGTTCGAGGTCCTCTTCCGAAAAGCCGGTCGTCTTGCGCGCGAGATTCGCCGACACATAGCCCTCCGCGCGGTAGAGGCCGTAAGGCACGATGTACTTGCGGCCCATTTCGGTGTTCTTCTTTTCCGCGTCCGCCTCGGTCGTGATGGCGACGCGCGTGATGGTCACCTCCTGCGGCAGAATGGGGTCGATGCTTCGGGCAAAGCCGAGCTGCACCGGCCCACGCACCTGACCGCAGTTAAGCGCACCCTTGGTAAAGGTCGTCATCACCGCGCCGAACGTGCGGATATCGTAGAAATTGGAACACATGAAGTCGCGAATTTTTTCATCCAGATGCTCGTCCTTTTTCTTGGCTTCCTTCAGCTTATCGGGGTCTGCGCCGACGTAGGCACAGGCCTCTTTATCGCTCGAGTTCAGCGGTATGCCGTCTTTGATGTAGATGCGGTAGCCTTTTTCGCCCTCTTTTGCCATTTCAACATAATTGCGGATCTTGCGCTTGAGGCAAACGTCCGTCACAAGGCCATAGCCGGTCTCGGGGTCGACGCGCGGCATATTGCCCGCATCTGGATCACCGTTCGGATTGCCGTTTTCCACGTCGAATAGCACCACAAATTCATAACGGTTCTTGATGGGATCAGACATTTTCTTTCTCCTCCTTTTTGCCATTACACTGATGATAGTAACCAAGATAAAAACAGATTGTTTCTTCCTGCGTGAATCGCGCCGGTGGTGGTGTGGTCAGTCGCGCAGCAAGATCACTTTCCAAGTCTCCGAGCTTTTTCCCTAATCCTGGCTTATCTCGCATGAGTTTTTTCAGGTGGTAATTACTCAAGGAGAACAGTTTGCCAAATACACTCCTCGGTGTTGATGCCGCCGAGTTGAAATAGCTGTCCCTAATACTCCGGTTCACGCTCCACCCCATCGATGCAAGCTGAATCTCTTCCATCACTCGAAACAGACGGCCCAAAAGATATGGCATATAGTTACAATCTTCATTTAACTGCACACTTGTCACCTCCGAAAACATTGAATGATCGCTTCCTCGTTCGTAGTTCTTTGCCAAATAGGCCTTCAAAATAGCGGCTCTCTCCCAAGTAACGTTTCGCTCTGCACGAATGCGAAGCAAGACAGCTTCCATCAAAGATACAGGGTATGGAGTTCCTGAAAATACAGCCCGCACCGTTGCCCCAGACACAACTGGACTGGGGACCTGTTTTTTGGGATCTCGTACGGTTGCGTTCAGCAGAGCCCACAAAGGGAGTATCGAATATTTTGCACCGGCGATCTCCAGCCTTGCATAGTGCGCGTTTACATTCTCCATCAGCTTTCCGAAGCTGTCGCGCAGAAAGAAGCGGACGGAAAGGCGCGCCGCGTTGGGCGCGAGACCGAGAATGTAAAACGGTCGGTTCGGGTCGACGCCGAGGTCGTCGCACGGCAGCCCATTCGCCAGACGTTTGAGCGCCGCGCGCAGATCATTGTCCGACAGGCCGCCGTATGTGCCGCCGCCAATCACGGCGCTGAAAAAGCCGGGATAGGCATCATCTGCGCCCTCTGCCCAGCAGACGACTGTCGTATCGCCGATGTGCTGGACGTGGTCGCTGTCCGCAAGCAGATGATTCAGTGCGGCGGTGTAGGCAAAGGCGGCGTATTTGCCGACTGGGGCATTGTAGTTCTGCTCCCGTCCGTAGGAGCAGAACGCCGGCGCGTTGAACGACACCAGCGCCGCGCCGCTGGACTGCGCGTCCCGCACGCCCTTGACCGACGGGTGCACAGCAGCGATCTCATCCTCTTTTCCGGTCACGAGACACTGCATCTTGACGCCGCTCTCGCCGCCGTTCCGATACCGCTGCCACGCCTCACAGATGGCAGTATCCTTTTCGACCTTGCGGCCATCCACGCGAAAGACGAGGTTGCCGCCCGCGGTCACATCATCGAGCTGCCTGATAAGCGCCGGATGCTCTGCCGCGCGTTCCGGCTTCCAAGTGTCGAAAAAAGCCAGTATTGCGCGGGCATTGGGCGAATCGACGCTATCCAGCACCGCGTGGTGCAGCTTTGCCGCTGCGGCAAAGCACTTGAGACTGCGCTCGGGGTCTCCTTTCTGGTCGATGCCGAGCAAATAAGCGGAGTTGTCCCACAGAAAGTTTGCAGCGATGCTGACCGTTCGCTTCACCGCCGCCGGCAGCGTTATCAACTGTGGCTGAAAAACGGTTTTCTTGCCTTTTGACACCTCATCCATCGTTGGAACGATCTGCGTCAGCTCTCCGTTTTGATTCAAACAGAGTGCGAGGCTGATTTTGGCAGGGGCCCAGCCGGGCGCGGCGATCTCGCCGCGCGAGAGGAGGTCTTCATAGTACCGTGTCAGCGCTTGCAGGATCATCCTCTCACCTCCCCGCTGTTTGGCGGCGGAACAGTCATCACGCCGTCGACAAGGCTCGCGCGGAAAAACTTCGGCGTGATGTTCGCAGGATCGCTGTAGTCGAGATCCCACAGCATCCAGCCGAGGTCGCGCGTGCCTTTGAGCTCGTCAGGGCACGGCGGCAATTCCGTGCAGCGCCGGAACTGTGCGGGAAATTCCCGCGTGCCGAAATACGGCATGCTGTAACACTGCCCCTTTTCCAGCCGTCGCTTGATAATGTCCTGAAACTTGCCGGGATTGTCGCCGGGCGCAGCGGCGTCCGTCATGTCGAAGTGCGCGTCGATGACATAGTGTACATCCCGCAGCACCATAGCCGCGCGCTGCTGAATGCTCTCCGACGCGGCGAGGTACAGTTCCCCCTGCCCTTTTTCCATCACATTCTTCGCCCTGCGGGCGCTGATGACATCCTTGACCTCGTTGCGGCGGATGTTGGTGAAGCGGATGGGTGCGTACACATGGATGCGGTCGATCACCCAACGGAGCCCTGGGTGCCAGTAGATGCTTTCCAACAGCCCGCGCGCCGCTGAGGGCGTCATCACGTCATAGCTGACGCGCTCTGTTTTCATTTCAGGGCGAGTAAAGCAGGCGTAGTCTCCCCAGACTTCTACTTGAATTGCCATGGAACCGCTCCTTTCGTCATTTTCTTATTTCAAAATTAGAATGATGTTGCCGTGAAAAAACAAGCGGACCGATCCTTATACCATTTCAGATGAACTCCGCTTTTCCCATCTCCGGTTCCAGCGTCAGGCCGGTCATTTCGCTGTACAGACTCATATCGTTTAAGATCGCACTGTCTTCATCCAGCGCAGGGACCTCTCGCGCCGTCAGCAGCGCGCCCGCGGCATAGAGCTTTTGAAAATGCGGTTCGTAGACTGAGACTGCGTAGCGCCCCAGCTTGCGGTAGAGCTCTTTGGAGCACTCGCCCGCTTTCAGCCGTTCGATGAGCGTCGCACCGCCGCCAAACGGGACATAGACCGTGCGCGTGTTCTGATCGATCAGATGAAAATTCTCCGCCACGGTGCGAAACGGCAGTTCGCAGCCGTTGATACCCTTTTCAAACGCCTTGATAACACCCGACTTGTCGAGTGTTTCTCCGCTTAAGCTGCGCAGCGCGTCGAAATAGTTCTGCATCGTCTCCCGCGCGCCGATATCGCAGCTGTTCATCAATGCTTCGCGCGTAGCGCCGATTGCTGTGCGGAACAACATTGGCGGCAGTTCTGCCCGCTCAAAGACGGTGACGATGCTTTCCTCCGGTGCTCGTTTCCCCTCGCGGTTGCAGCGCCCCGCCGCCTGCAAGACGGAATCCAGCCCAGCCAGCTCGCGGTACACCGCGGGAAAGTCCACGTCCACGCCCGCCTCGATCAGCGAGGTCGACACCACGCGGCACGGTTCCCCCGCCTTTAGGCGCCGCCGGATTTCATCGAGAAGCGTCTGCCGCTGTGCGGGCACCATCAGCGTCGAGAGGTGAAAGCTCGCCTCCTGCGGCAAGCGCGCAAAGATGCTCTGCGCCGCCTTGCGGCTGTTCACGATGCAAAGCACCTGCTGGTGCTCGCTGAGCTTTTCCGCAAGCGCGTCGTCCTCCAAGATGCCCTCCTGCCGAAACGTCACGCGGTGGAAGCTGTCGTATTCCTCCGCCGTCTGCGGGCACAGCTCTGTGATAGGGCAGCTTGGCGCATAGGTGTGCAACAGGTCACCGAGCGACGGCTGCGTGGCTGTGCACAGCACAAGCGTTGAACGGAATTGCTCGGCAAGCGATGCCATCGCCGCCACGCAGGGCCGCAGATGGCAAAGCGGCAGCATTTGCGCTTCGTCAAAAATGATGACGCTGTCGGCAAGATTATGGAGCTTGCGGCATTTTGACGAACGGTTTGCGTAAATGGACTCAAAAAACTGCACCGCCGTTGTGACGATGACCGGCATGTCCCAGTTTTCCGCCGCCAGCGCGCGGCGCACCTCCTCCGGCGACGCGCCGTCGGAAAGCTCGAACTGCACACCTGAGTGATGCTCGAGCACATTGCCGTCGCCGAGGATCTCGCGGAATACTTCGGCATTCTGCTCGATGATCGACGTGTACGGCACGACGTAGATCACCCGCTTCATCCCGTGCGCCACTGCGTGCCGCAGCGCAAAGGCGAGCGACGCGACCGTCTTTCCGCCGCCGGTCGGCACGGTGAGAGTGTAAACGCCTTTTGGTTTACCGCCTGTATCCAGACAGCTGTTTAGAATTTTGCAGCGCAGCTTGTTGAGCGCTGTTTTAGGATTTTGCCACGGCGCGATGTATTCTTTCAGCCGCCTTAGCAGCGTCGGAAGATCGTCATATCCGCCGCGCCCGCGTTCGCCGTCCATGAACCGCTCCGTATCGAGAAAATCCGCGTCCACCAGACAGGAATAGAGCATCCTTGTCCGAAACGACGCTTTCAATGGATCCTGTTCCGGCGTCTCAGGCGGAAGAGTTGGCAGTGTCACGCCGCTCTCGCCGCAGCGCTCAAGATAGTGTCCCTCCACGCCCTTTTTGAACCGGCCGGAGAGCGTAGCCTCGCCCGCGCGGTCGGTCCTCAGATTTCCGACATCCAAAAGTCCGCCGTGGTGACCGGCGGCGCACGCGGCGGCGCTGGGCCGCTTCATCTTTATACAGGTGAGCATCCCCGCCATGGTGTGGTCGACAACGGGACCACCTTCAAGCAGGCGCTTCTGGAATGCGTCAGTGCATTTGCCGAGATCGTGCGCGAGCCCCATCAGATCTCCGTCCGCCTCTGCGCCGAAGTCGGCGGCAAACTCTCGGCACAGCGCGGCTGTACCTGTCAGGTGCTCCGCGACGGTCTGATAGATGGTCTCGCCGTTTTCATCCTGCCGGATGTGTGCGTAATATGGCATGCGCTTCCCTCTCATTTCTCCCCAAATAGCAAAAATCAGCTCTGTGAGATCACAGAGCTGACTTCCCGGGGCCGGGATCCAGCCCTGCGTATAAAACTTAAGCGTTAATCATATCGTATAAGATAACGCCGAAAAAGTCAATGAAATTTATATGCCTTGCACTGTTCACGGACGTTTTCTTTTGGCCTTTTTTCCAGCTTATCCGATACCATTGTCCCTCCATCTTGACGCTGCGGCGAAAGTGTGGTATCATCGCTTTGCCTTTCGGGAAGACTACTCTGACCGGCGGCGAACCAGATTCATTCTACCGTTCTGACAGCGAGGATGCGTTCCGAGCCACAAGAAGAGGGAAAACAAAGACACAGCCTTGCTGCGTCGTCATTTGTTGTTTCCATCCCTTCTGCTGAACGGCGGAAGGGATGATTTTTATTTTGACAAAGGAGAATGCGTTAATGGAAACGAGAGTCGCCGTGCTGGCCATCATCGTCCGCGAGGGAAGCTTCGTCCAACCGCTCAACGAGCTGCTGCACGAGTACGGGCAGTATATCATCGGGCGTATGGGCGTGCCGTACCGCGAAAAGGGCGTGAATATCATCAGCGTGGCGCTTGACGCGCCGGGCAACGTCATCTCCGCCCTGTCGGGCAAGATCGGCCGTCTGGACGGCATCACCGCCAAAACGGTCTACGCGCCCGAGGGCAGCATCGGAAAGGAAGAAAAACAATGAAAAAGAATCTCAAATATCTCTTGGCCCTGTGCCTGACGATTGCGCTCGTCTTCTCGCTCGCCGCCTGCGGACAGAAGGCGGATGAGACGCCGAACGACGCGCAGGACGACCAGCAGACCGAGCAGGAGGAGTTCACCCCTGCGAACTATTCCATCGCCGCGCTCAAGGGCCCTACGGCCATGGGCCTTGTGAAGCTGATGAAGGACAGCGAAAGCGGCGAAACGACTGGCAATGAATATACCTTTACCCTTGCCGGTTCTGCGGATGAAGTGACGCCCGCGCTCCTCAAGGGCGAGCTCGACATGGCCTGCGTGCCCGCGAACCTCGCCGCCGTGCTCTACAATAAGACGGAGGGCGAGATCGAGGTGCTGGCGGTCAACACGCTCGGCGTTCTCTACATCGTGGAAAACGGCGAGAGCGTGCACTCCATGGCCGACTTGAAGGGCAAGACCATCGTGGCAGCGGGCAAGGGCTCTACGCCGGAATACGCCCTGCGCTATCTTCTCACGGAAAACGGCATCGATCCCGATAACGATGTGACGATCGACTGGAAGAGCGAGCACAGCGAGTGTGTCGCGGCGCTGGCTTCCGGTCAGGCGAGCGTTGCGCTCCTGCCCCAGCCCTTCGTCACCGTGGCGCAGAGCAAGATCGAGGGCCTGCGCATGGCGCTCGATCTGAATGCTGAATGGGACGCACTCGATAACGGCTCGGCGCTCATCACGGGCGTCATTGTTGCCCGCCGCGCGGTCGTGGAGGAAAATCCTGCCGCCGTGGAGGCCTTTCTCAAGGACTACGCCGCGAGCGTCGACTGGGTGAACGCCAACACCGCGGATGCCGCCGCGCTCATCGGCGAATACAGCATCGTGGACGCCGCCGTCGCGGAAAAGGCACTGCCCTACTGCAACATCGTCTGCCTGACGGGGGCAGACCTTCTTGAGGCGCTGCCCGGTTATTTAGAGGTGCTCTACAATGCGTCTCCCGCCGCTGTCGGCGG
>UMCX01018543.1_pt1 | contig 9977 bp, 6 predicted proteins | sample 1964341 | NCBI WGS metagenome assembly UMCX01 (sample SAMEA4835979, study PRJEB28245) | human gut metagenome | biome: gut microbiome; material: fecal sample | place: Denmark | collected 2008
ATGTAGGGGATCATGGCCGGGTCCGTCACCCGGTTCACCACCGCGCCACAGCGGTCGTACATCACCAGGTCGTCGGCCACGCGCTTGATGGTCTGGATCACCTGGGTGCCCTTGCGGCTGGGGTCCGTCACCAGCACCAGATGGGTGACCTTCTCCATGACGCGGCGGTTGATCTGTTCAATGCCGGCCTCGCCGTCGATGACCACATAGTCGAAGTCGCCGGCCAGAAGATTGATGATCTCCTTGAGGTAGGCGTTGACCTTGCAGTAGCACCCGGCGGTCTCCGGCCGGCCGATGGCCAGGAAGGAGAATTTCTGCTGCTCCACCATGGTGTCGAAGATGCGGTACCGGGCCTCGCTGAGCAGCTCGATGGCCTCCCGCGGCTCGCCATCCTCCACCGAGGACACGATCTGCTTACGGATATCATCCAGGGTCTGCCGTACCTCCACCCCCAGGGCGGTGGACAGACCCACGGCGGGGTCCGCGTCGATGGCTAAGATCCGGGCGTCCGGGTGCGTCTCGGTCAAAAGCCGCACGAAGGCAGCCGACAGCGACGTCTTGCCCACGCCGCCCTTACCGGCCACGGCCAGGATCTTGGGGTTTCTGTTCAACCGTACTTCACGTCCTTTCTGGGCTGTGTGCATATACATGCACGCGGTTCTGTACAAAGTCAGTGGCCGTTAATCCACATAAATGCCATACTCTGTACATTATTTGCTTTTTACCACTATCATTTTACCATGAAATCAGGCAAGTTGCAACGAATTTATTCGAATTTTTGAATTTTTTTGTTGATTCTGGCGGCGAGATGTGGTATGCTTGTCTCATCAATCGATACGCAAACTTTTACCATTTCAGGAAAGTGAGGGCATACCCTTGAAGAAAGACATTTTGGTACAGCAGCTGGTCAACAGCTTCGGCAACTGGGTGCGCACCGACTGCGAAAACCGCGCAGGCGGCACGGCACGCATGACCCGGGACCTCTATCCCTACACCTCTTTGTTCTCTCCCATCCGGATCAACAAGCTGACGGTGAAGAACCGGTTGGTCATGGCCCCCATGGGCAACTGTCAGATGGCCGAGGAGACCGGCCGTCCCAACGACAAGATGCTCCAGTATTTCTTTGCCCGGGCCGAGGGCGGCGTGGGCCTGCTGACCACGGGCCTGATCCCCATCAGCCACCACATTGACTCCTCCGTCACGGAGAAGGGCAACTACTCTTACTTCCCCCGTATCGACGGCACCCGCACCAACTTCATGGGCTGGCGCGACCTGGCCCAGGGCGTTCACGCCCGGGGCAGCCGCATCTTCATCCAGCTGACGCCGGGCCTGGGCCGTGTGGGCAATCCCCAGTGCCTGCTGACCAAGCTCCAGCTGCCGGTTTCCGCCTCCTGGAACCCCAACTTCTATCTGCCTGACGTGCCCTGCCGTCCCCTGACGGACCTGGAGTGCGACAAGATCATCCGCAATGCCGCCCAGGCGTCCATGGACGCCAAGGTCATGGGCATGGACGGCGTGTATCTGCACGGCCACGAGGGCTATCTGCTGGATCAGCTGACCTCCCCCGCCTTCAACCACCGCAAGATCGGCAAGTATGCCGACTGGCAGCGCTTCGGCGTGGACATGATCAAGGCCATCCGCAGGAAGGTGGGCCCCAATTATCCCATTATGTACCGCATCGACCTGTCCCTGGCCCTGAACGAGACCTACGGCGACCGCATGGATACCGTCAAGAGCCTGAAGGGCTTCAAGAACGGCCGCTCCATCGCCGATACCCTGAACTATATGGAGAACCTGGTGAAGGCCGGCGTCGATATGTTCGATGTGGACCTGGGCTGCTATGACAACTGGTGGCTGCCCCATCCCCCGGCCGGTATGCCCGCCGGTTGCTTCCTGGACGTGTCCAAGGTGGCCAAGGAATACTTCGCCGCCCGGGGCGTCAAGTCCAACGTGGGCGTGGAGGTCCCCATTGTGGCCGTGGGCAAGCTGGGCTATCCCGACCTGGCCGAGCAGGCCCTGCGGGACGGCAAGTGCGACATGATCATGCTGGGCCGCCCGGTGCTGGCCGATGCCGACTGGTGCAACAAGGCCTACGCCGGTAAGGTGGAGGACATCCGTCCCTGCATCGGCTGCCAGGAGGGCTGCGTCAACGAGTTCATCGAGGGCGGCCATCCCCAGTGCGCCGTGAATCCCCGCACCGGCTTCGAGGAGCTGCTGCCTGCCGTTCCCACCCCGGCCAAGGTGCGCAAGCGCATCGCCGTTATCGGCGCAGGCTGCGCGGGCCTGAACTTCGCCATCACCGCCGCACAGCGGGGCCATACCGTGGACGTATTTGAAAAGTCCGACCATATGGGCGGCAAGATGCACGCCGCCGGTGCTCCTCTGAGCAAGTATGAGCTGCACAACTATATGGAATGGCTGTTCCGCCAGGTGGAGAAGCAGGACGGCGTCACCGTGCACCTGAACACCACCATGACCAACCAGCAGCTGAAGGAAGCCGGATACGACGCCGTGGTGTTTGCCAACGGCAGCAAGGAGGGTCTGCCTCCCATTCCCGGCCTGAAGGAGACCCGCCACATCGAGGCCACCTGGCTGCTGACCCATCCCGAGGAGCTGGCCGACACCGATCGCAAGATCGTGGTGGTGGGCGGCGGTGCCGTGGGCCTGGAGACCGCTTATTGGCTGGCCACCGAGCACCAGCGCAAGGTCACCTGCGTGGAGATGCTGGAGCACTTCGAGGAGGGCGCCTGCACCGCCAACCGCGGCCATCTGATCCACTATTTCGAGGCCGAGGGCGGCCAGCTCATCAACTGCGCCCGGGTCACCCGGTTCGAGAATGGCCATGTGGTCATCGCCCGCAACCGCGCCAAGGCCGTGCCGGATCCCTACTGCACCTGGGCTCCCATCATCCCCAAGAACGTGGAGAATCCTCTGGCCCCCAAGATGACCAACGAGGAGTATATCGAGCAGCTGGAGGCCGACCTGGTGGTCATGGCCATCGGCAACAAGGGCGACGACCAGCCCTTCCTGTCCGCTCAGCAGGAGATGGTTGCCGCCGAGGTCCACAACATCGGAGACAGCTACAACACCGAGAAGCCCGGCAATATGTGGCAGGCCACCAAGGCCGCTTATAACCTGGCCATCCGCATCTGACAGCTATCTGAAAATGCCCCTGCCTTCTGAAACGAAGGCAGGGGCATTTTTGCGCTTATTGATCGAAGGACGGGTTGACGAAGTAGAGATTTTTCTGGTCCATCTTCTCCTTGGCCAGGCGCAGGCCCTCGCCGAAGCGCTGGAAATGCACGATCTCCCGGGCCCGCAGGAACTTGATGACGTCGTTGACGTCCGGGTCGTCGGACAGGCGCAGGATGTTGTCATAGGTGACCCGGGCCTTCTGCTCGGCGGCCAGGTCCTCCGTCAGGTCGGCGATCAGGTCGCCCTTGACGGCCATGGACGCCGCGTTCCACGGGGAGCCGGAGGCGGCGGTGGGATACACCCCGGCGGTGTGATCCACAAAATACGTCTCGTATCCCGCCTTTTTGACCTCCTCCGGCGTCATGTTCCGGGTCAGCTGGTGGACGATGGCGCCGATGATCTCCAGGTGTCCCAGCTCCTCGGTGCCCAGAGAAGCATCGGAAATGTTCCAATGTATCAAATACGAGGACAAGCGCGAGGTCTTCGGCTTAAAGATACATAGCTTTTCGACACTCGACAGAATTAAAAAATACGACGACTCTGACAACGAGAAAAATGCCGAAAAGCCTTATTCTATCAAGGTTGGCGAAACAAAGAGGACGATAAATCTGTACGCCATCGCTACTACGAAATTTCAAATTGCGGTCTAAATCAATGCTAAACCGTGTGCGCCCTTTGTGGACAAGCAAGTGCCTGTAACCACACCATTTTATAATTTGAATGGTGTGGTTTGCTACACATTTGACTTGGCAATACGAGCTAAATATAATGAGCTAAAACAACCTAACGAGATGTTTTTACGGCACAATTTGGTGCAGAGGTAAGAGTATGGTTTCAATAAAAGACAGGAAAATTCTTAGGCAGATGTTCTCGCATTATGATTATGTAATGACCACGGCTCAGTTGAGCAAAGAAAAGCTATATTACAGGGATATTCAAAGAATGTTGAAAGCTGGCTTGATAGAAAAAGTCAAGCGTGGCTATTATCATTGGACTATGGGGTCTGGCAAAGGCGATGTGGTGATAATCAGCCGTTTATTCCCCGATGGTATTCTATATATGGAAACGGCTTTATTCTATTATGGGTACAGCGATAGAAATCCTGCCGAATGGAACATCGCTATTGACAAAAACGCCTCCAGACAGCGCACAAGAATAGATTATCCATCTATAAAGGCTTATCGGTTAGAGCCAGCCCTGCTCTCTATCGGAGTAACCAGAGGAGAAATAAATTTTACCGATGTTCGCATTTATGACCGTGACCGTACCATCTGCGATGTTCTGCGTAATATGAACAAGATGGACAAGGAAATCTTCAACAAAGCAATTCAAGGCCAGGTATTGCGGTTGCAAAAAATCCGCAGGCGTGGCAGAGCTTTTTAGCTGCTGCTTGCCGCAACTATAAATGCCGCTTTGATGAACAGCTTTTAATCTATGCACAACGCCCCGACGCTATCGCCGTCGCAGAGCTTGACACTTGGAACAAGCGCTTTAAGCGTTGGGTAAACAAAGACAGTAAGGGTATTGCCGTTTTCGACCCGAAGGGTCGCAGGAATACCCTTAAATACTATTTTGATGTTTCGGACACGCACGACGGATATTACGGCAGCCGCCCCGTCCCGATATGGCAGATGAACGGACGATACGAGCAGGCTGTTATCGAAAGGCTATCCGACAGGTTTGGTAATACGGAAAGCACCGACCTTGCTTCTGCCCTAATGGAAACGGCAAAGAACGCCGTTGAGGATAATCTGCAAGACTATTTCTCTCAGCTCAAAGGCTTCACAAGGGACAGCTTCTTGGAGGAATTGGACGACCTTAATGTAGAGGTCTGTTACAGGCGTTTGGTAACAAACAGCGTTGCATTTATGCTGATGAGCCGCTGCGGTCTGGATAGAAACGAGCATTTTGACCGAGAGGATTTTGAGGGCATTATCAATTTCAATACGCCTGCGACTATTAACGCCCTCGGCATTGCCACAAGCGATATTTCCGAAATGGCTCTCAAGGAAATTTCTCTTGCGATACAAAATCTGCAAATCGCAGAGAAAGGCACAAATCGTACCTTTGTACCAGAAAGCAAAAGCCAATATAATAAAGGCAGAATACAACCCGAAAGGAGCGAAAATAATGAACGCAATCACTTACAGCAGGCAGGGCGACTATCTTATTCCCGACCTGACATTACCGACCGAGCAAGAAATTCCGCTTGGCAGATACGCTCAGATGCACAGGCGCTATCTGGAACAGCACAAGCGAGTGACCTATCTCAATCTGGTGACATCGGGCAAACTGAACGAGTATCTGTATCAGACCGAACAGACGGCTCTCCACAGGTTGGAGCTTCTGACGAAGCAGCTTTCAGCCGAACAGGGCGTGACGGAGGAGCTGAAAGAGAAAGCCCCGATGCAGTGGGTACAGAGAATGAACAACATCCGCAGTCAAGCGGAGGAAGTGATTATGACCGAGCTGATTTACAAGTAAGCGTTGCCAACGCAGATGAGGTCAAGGTCAATCTTCCTACCGTAGAGGAACAAATCGAAATGATAGCCGAAGCAGAGGACGAAAAATCCTCTGCTTTTGCTGTTTCACAGGAAGATATTGACTCTGTTCTGACAAGAGGAAGCGGTTTTCAAGACGGGAAATACCGTATCTACCGTCAGTTTCAGAAATATGATGACAGCAAAAGTAATATCGCTTTTCTCAAAAAGGAATACGGCATAGGCGGCGGAACGCACCTTTACCCCGATGGAACAAAAGGCGGCGAATGGCACGACGGCAAAGGCATTGGCATTGGAAAGCACGGGTCATATACAAACCCAGACTTGCGGCTCAGTTGGTCTAAGGTTGAAAAGCGGCTGCGTGAGCTGATAAAGGCAAACCGCTATCTCAATCCGAAAGAAAAAGACCATTATGCCGATTATCTGGAGAGCGTGTCAGCTCCCCAATATGAGATTGACGCCCAGAGAAAAATGGCAAGGCAGCGTTTTATCGACGCTCATCGTGACCTGCCGCCTACCGACAAACGGGATACCCTTGCTATGCGACTGTCGGACTTTATCTGTGACTTGGACGGGTACGAAAAAGACCTGTTATCCAATGTAGAGCGTTCCGACCTTGCCGATGTTACGGCTGAGCAAATGGAACAGCACTTGTCCGACCCCGCTACCGTTCAACAGTTACTTGATTTTCTTGCCCAGATACAATGGAAAACGACATCGGTTTTCAGCCGCAGCAATGCGTGGAAATTTTCCGAAGAATTGCGGGAGTTGCATCCGCTTTGCTATCTCTACAACGAGGGCGATGTGGTGTATATCGGCGCAGATAAGTACGAAATCGCAGATTTTGATGAAAACGCCGTGTCGCTCCGAAATGCAGAGTTTCCGTTATTCGGCAGGGAATACAGCCGAGAGGATTTTGAGGAAAAGCTCAAGGAAAATCCTGCAAATGACCATCTGAAAGTTGTCGTGACCGAGAAGCAGCAGGCAGAAACACCGTCCGAGAAAAAACCAGACAGAATACAGTTTTCTATCGGCTTTTCCGAACACCCTGCTTTTTACGACAGGCAGCTTAATGACCGTTATACGGATTTGAGCTTTGCCTGCGGCGTGGCGGTCGGGCTGTATTTTATTCTCCGTCCACACTTCGGAACGGAAACTCTCAGTTGGGTATGTATCCTTGGTGCTGCGCCCTTTGCGCTGATGGGCTTTGTTAAATACAACGGTATGAACGCCGAGCAGTTCGTTTGGGCGTGGATTAAATCGGAGTTCCTTATGCCGAAAAAGCTGATGTTTCAGCCCGATAATCTCTACTATGAAACGCTGAAAGCAGCAATCCAAAATCACGAAAAGGAGGCGTTGAAGAACAATGCTTAAAACACTCAAAAACCTGTTCAAGCAGGATAAGGAGAAGTTTGTCGTGCCGAAATCGGTACAGAGCGTTATCCCGATTAAAACTATCTGGGAGGACGGTATCTTCCTTGTCGGCAAGAACAAGTACGCTAAGACATTCAAATTTGAGGACATCAATTACGCCGTAGCAAGCCGTGAGGATAAGGAAGCAATGTTCCTTGAATACTCGGAGCTGCTTAATTCGCTTGACAGCGGAGCTACCACGAAAATCACAATCAACAACCGCCGCTTGAACAAAGCGGACTTTGAACAGACGATACTCATTCCTATGGCTGATGACGGTCTGGATAAGTACCGCAAGGAATATAACAAAATGCTCCTTGAAAAAGCAACGGGAGCAAACTCCATTGTGCAGGACAAGTATGTGACGGTATCTGTCAGCAAGAAAAACATCGAGGAAGCCCGAAACTACTTTGCCCGTGTGGGTGCTGACCTTATTGCCCATTTTTCCCGTCTGGGGTCACGCTGCGTGGAGCTTGAAGCCGAGGAAAAGCTCCGCATTTTTCACGACTTTTACCGCACAGGCGAAGAAACGGCGTTCCGCTTCGATATTTCCCAGACGATGCGAAAGGGTCACGACTTCAAGGACTTTATCTGCCCTGACACCTTTGAATTTGAAAATGACTGTTTCAGAATGGGCGACAGATACGGGCGTGTGATTTTCCTCAGAGAATATGCCGCCTATATCAAGGACAGTATGGTAGCGGAGCTTTGTGAGCTGAACAGAAATATGATGCTCTCCGTTGACATTATCCCCGTTCCCACAGATGAAGCCGTGCGAGAGGTGGAAAACCGACTGCTCGGCGTGGAAACTAACATCACGAATTGGCAGAGAAAGCAAAACCAGAACAACAACTTTTCTGCCGTTGTACCGTATGACTTGGAACAGCAGCGAAAAGAAAGCAAGGAGTTCCTTGATGACCTTACGACCCGTGACCAGAGAATGATGTTCGCCGTGCTGACTATGGTGCATACGGCTGACAGCAAGGAGCAGCTTGACAGCGACACAGAAGCGTTGCTCACGACTGCCAGAAAGCACCTGTGTCAGTTTGCCGTGCTGAAATATCAGCAGATGGACGGACTGAATACGGTGCTGCCTTTCGGTGTGCGAAAGATTGACGCCTTGCGTACCCTTACTACGGAAAGCCTTGCGGTGTTTATTCCGTTTCGGGTGCAGGAAATCTATCACGAAAACGGCGTTTATTACGGGCAGAATGTAATCAGCAAGAATATGATTATCGCTAACCGCCGCCACCTGCTCAACGGTAATTCCTTTATCCTCGGCGTGTCGGGTGCGGGCAAATCCTTTACGGCAAAGGAAGAAATGACGAACATCATTCTGACCGACCCCAACGCCGATATTATCATTATTGACCCAGAGCGAGAGTATTCGCCGCTTGTAAAGGCAATGCAGGGCGAGGTCATTCACATCTCGGCAACGAGCGAAAACCATATCAACGCTATGGATATGAACTCCGATTACGGTGACGGCGCAAACCCCGTTATCTTGAAATCGGAGTTTATTTTGTCCCTTTGCGAACAGCTCATCGGCGGCAGCAGTCTTGGCGCAAAGCAGAAATCCATCATTGACCGCTGTACCGCTTCGGTGTATCGGTATTATCAGCAAGGCAACTATATGGGAACGCCGCCGACCTTGCAGGACTTCCGTGAGGAGCTGCTAAAGCAGGACGAGCCAGAAGCGCAAGAAATCGCCCTTGCCATTGAGCTTTTCACGGACGGCTCTTTGAACACCTTTGCCAAGCATACAAATGTGGATACTCACAGCCGCCTTATCTGCTATGACATTCTGGATTTGGGCAAGCAGTTACAGCCAATCGGTATGCTTGTTGTCCTTGACAGCATCTTGAACCGTATTACCCAGAACAGAGCCAAAGGCAGGAACACATTCATTTTCATTGATGAGATTTATCTGCTCTTTCAGCACGAATACTCCGCAAACTTCCTATTTACGCTTTGGAAAAGAGTAAGAAAATACGGTGCGTACTGCACGGGTATCACGCAGAATGTGGACGACCTTTTGCAGAGCCACACGGCAAGGACAATGCTTGCCAACAGCGAGTTTATCATTATGCTCAACCAAGCGTCCACAGACCGTATCGAGCTTGCCAAGCTCCTTAATATCTCCGACCTTCAGCTCAGTTATATTACGAATGTCGGCGCAGGACAGGGGCTTCTCAAGGTCGGCAGTTCTCTTGTGCCGTTTGTCAACAAGTTCCCCCGCAATACCGAGCTTTACAAGCTGATGACGACCAAGTTCGGAGAAGTATAAAACGCAGAAATTGCGGTGTTCGTGTCGTATCGTGAGAGGTTAGAGAAAATAATCGTGTTAATTAGTGCGAAAATTCAAGGAAATTTCATTGATTTTTACGCGAATATCTGCTATACTATGGTCAGTACCTTTAAGGAGGACTGCTTATGTATAGAAAGATTATGGGCTTCTTGGAAGCGTGGAAAGAAAGCGAACACCGCAAGCCCCTTATTTTACAGGGCGCAAGACAGGTCGGAAAGACCTATTCCATTCTGGAGTTTGGGCGCACCCATTACGAAAATGTGGCATACTTCAACTTTGAAACCAATCCAAAGCTGAACGAAACCTTTGATGAAAACATCAGCCCCGATTATCTGATACCGATTTTGTCCCATATCGCAGGTCAGACTATCGTAAAGGAAAAAACGCTGATAGTCTTTGATGAGGTGCAGCTCTGCGAAAGGGCTTTGACCTCGCTCAAATACTTTTGCGAGAACGCTCCAGATTATCACATCATTGTCGCAGGCAGCTTGCTCGGCGTTGCGGTCAACAGGGCGAAATTCTCTTTTCCCGTAGGAAAGGTCGATATGAAAACGCTTTAT